>LDZT01000008.1_pt1 | contig 30833 bp, 42 predicted proteins | sample 615521 | NCBI WGS metagenome assembly LDZT01 (sample SAMN03408292, study PRJNA278302) | terrestrial metagenome | isolation source: oil reservoir sample SB1 | place: USA: Alaska, North Slope, Schrader Bluff formation | collected 2011-09 | reverse complement strand
GGTCAGAGAGGTTGTCGGCTCCAGGACTACAAGCAGAATGATGAACACAAATTCTATTTGGGTTCCCTTGTCTAATTACAGCCATAATTATTTATTGTCTTTTTGTTTTCCCCCTCAAGCTGGGGTTATAGGCTTCTTGTCTCCTGGTTCTTCTGCTATTTTAATTATGTTGCCAGCCACGCCATTAGAACAAGAAAGCCAGCGATGATAAGAGCTAAGATTGCCCCGTATTTAATGTCGTTCATATTAGGCATAAAAATAAGACCCATTAAACACCATAAGATCGCCAGAAGCCCAAGTAAACGGCACGGTTGGGGCTACAGTCCCGGCTTCACACCTTATTCTAGCTGCACCAGAAGAAGCCATCGGATAATACTTAGCAACATTTAAATCAATTCCATACCCAGCAAGATGATGAGCCTTAGCATTAAAAGTATCTAAATAACCCACAGGAATGGAGATTCCCCAAGCACCTTCTCCATAAGTAGTTGTCGAACCCATCTCAATAGCAATAAAAACAAATATAAGCGAACCATTTATCTTAAATCTGCCTATTTTAGTGCCATTGCCAAGATCAGGATTGGTGGTAGTGGCAGTCCAATTAACTGTAAAATTAAAGTAATTAGGAAACCCCTGCGGGTTCTCGGACTTCGAGTAGTAGTTGTCGGTGATAGCCGCATTCGCAACTGAGTAGTCTGAGCCACCGGTAACCGTTAGGGTCGTTCGATTATTCCCTGAGTCATAAGTTGATACCCCGATGATATAGCCATACTTCCAGTCTCCGCCTTGTTTGTAGCGTATCTTATCGCCCTTCTGATACTTGCCTGTTACGTCGCCTGCCGCATAGACCTCGGTTGCCGATTTGTAGGTCCACGTTTCGCCTGCTTCAATCCAGCCTCCAACATTAAAACCAAAAACAACTTCATCATTAGAATTAATCTTTAATAAATTTCTTGCTGTTCCACCGCTATCTTTACCACAATAAGCTTTTCCATTATCTAATAACAATCCTTGAGCGGAATGAGAGTCATAGGCTTGGTCGTTGGCAACCATATTGTCTAACTTGGCTTCGGTGATAACATCGCCGGCTGTCCAAGTAACTGAAGTATATGTGATTGTTCCTAAATCAGCCATTTCTTATTTTAAAATCTTTTAAACTATTCCTTTTTAAACAAGAACATTCAATAATCGGATATTCACCATCAGCATTAACCGCTAACGCCCCATGCCATTTCCCAACTTCTTTAAAAACAGAAACCGTTTTTGGTTGGCCATTTTTATCTAATTTTACTTCTCCCTGTTTATGATTCTTATAGTTTTTTTGGTAACGGTCCAAGACAATATTTTCCTCTTTATCAAGTTTACTTTTAACAATATAATGTAGATCGCACCAATTTTTTAATTGATCATTATCGGCATAAACTTCTCCCAATAAATCACCACATCCGCCACAAAATAATTGATATTTCTTTTTCCCCTTAGCTTTTGGGCAATGAAAAGCAAATTTTCTAGAATTAATACTCTTTCTTTGATCAAGGGGCATTTTAGAAATTCTTTCTGCCCAATCTTTTCTTAAAGGAAAACAATCACAATCGTGTTTATCTATCGGCATTAATGAATAAATAGCCCTTTCCCCGTTATTCCGAACAAAATTTTCTTCTTCTTGAGAAATGGACGCTCTCATGTTTTTATTTTAGCATTTTAACTATTAAATTCAAATCTTTGAATTGGCAATTTTACCAAATTCAATATTTTATAACTAATCCAAGCTTATAAAGATCAATAAAATCATTTGCGTCAGTATTATTCTCTTTATAATATCTTGCCACATAACTTCTTTCTCCAGGGGTCAAATTGCCTCTAAAGCTAGTCGCCCCTCTCATATAACAGTAGCCGAATGGGTCGCTACCAGCCGCCTGCTCGCTCCCAGAAACTTTACTATTGGTAACAACAGCGGCCGCCGCTATGTCATATAAATCAATAGAGCAGGTTCTCGTTGCTCCCCCGCTTGTTCCCGCCCGATAAATAGCTTCTAAATAAAAAGACGCCCCATCATAATCATCGGGGTCTATCTTAAAGTAGGTTGGCCAAAGATATTGAGGAACAGCCATATTGGTATAAAATGCATCAAAGCCTCCACTTGTTGCCCCAGACATTATCAGCGGTAAATAATATTCTTTTGGAATACCAGAAATCTTTCCCGTAGAAGTATTTGCTTGCCAAATAATATTTCCATTAATATCATAGACAGTAACCTTGTTAGTATTAGGATCAAATTCATAAATAGTATTAAAATTCCGGTCTCTAATTAAAAATTTACCGACAATTTCCTGGTCGCCGACAAAAGATTTATCGCCGACAACTCTTTCTTTCGCATCTTTTCTAACTATTTCTGTCATATTCCAACAAATTCATTTATAGATCCAACCTTAGTGGCCCCAACTATTGCCCAACTATCAGCTTCATCATCAAACGTTTCCCTTAAAGTTAAAATCTGTTCGAATCCCCCCAAGGCTAAAGATCCTTGAATTCTCATCACCCGATAGCTTTTGTAAACATTTAAATCTCGATCATAAACATTAACCTTGTCTTTCAGTTGTAATCTAGGGATTCCTCTTACTCTAATCCTAATCCTTTTTCTTGGGTCTTTATATTTCTGGACAATTGTTCTGGCCAAATAATAAGCAAAACTATCATTGTCAATAAAGTCATTATTAATTTCCAAAACATGTTTATCATATTGGGCAATTGAATCACTATCTTCATAAACTTGCTGAATTGGCGACTTTATCACCGCTGGCGTCCCCCTTAATCTAAAATAAGTTAACCAACATCTTGCCCCAGAATTATTAACGATTGTTAACTTGACCCGATCGGTAAAGCTTTCTGCCGTTATGCTGACAGAACTAGTAACAAACGATCCCGTGCCATCAGAGGCGGTGTTAGCAATATAATCAGTAGTTGCGACCGGATCCTCTATCGAAACACACGGATTATCAAACGAAGCCCAAATTTCTTTTGTTTCTCCTTTATCTACTTCTTCAACAATGCCGTCTTTCCATATTTCCGTAACATCGCCAGACTCCCGAGGCTCAGCTTGGACAACGCACCGGTTAATAACTTCCACGCTTTCGTCTTGCTGCCACTCCAAAATATCGTTATTGTCTATTGTCCAAACAACCGAATTATAAGGTGATTGAGCGAATTTTCTTCTGTTTTCGAATCTAATTATTCCATTTTCATCCTGATAAAAATTCGCTTCTTCTGCTTCGCAAATTTGTCTAATTCTCTCTCCGGCGGTCATATCCTTGTTAAACCAAGCAAACCCGATTTTATTTAAGCCAGTATCTAGTTGATATTGGCTAGAACCTAGTCCCGCCTCAATCAAAATCTCTTTAATAATTTCATCGCTTCTTTTATCGGTATAAATTGCCGAATTCATTACCAAATCATTTAAATAATAAATATAATCTAGGCCGCTAAATCTGACTAGGCCAAGATTTTTATCTTCTTTAATTGTATCCGTCAAGCCCTTAAAAACCACCAAGTTATTATCCCTGCCTAAAAGATTAAAGCCCAATGCCGCCCGAACTGGTCTATTAGGCAAAATTGCCGTTCCAATTGTAGAGTTAAATTCCGGAGTGAATCTTCTATCAGTATTATCTAGTTCGACATCTAATATAGTAAAACTAATTCCCCCTAGTGGTTCTTCAATGAACCGATCATATTCTAAGCTAATCACCTTGTCTGTTTCATCGTCAAATCTGAATGATTCCGTTGGCGTTAAAATTGTATTTTCTCCTCGAACCAAACAATTATTAACCGTAGACGTTCCCACTATTCCATAACTAAAATCATCAACAATCCGCTTCCAAGCCACATAAAATCTATGGCTTAACAACCTCTCAGTGGCCGTAGTAATACTATCAAAAGCTGTCGAAATAGAATCAGGTAAAGTTAGCATTAAACTTCTTCTAAATATAAAACAAAATCCTCTCGATATTGACTACCTTTAGTATTATATTGTCGATTGCCGATATCAACAAAAACTGAAGTATTAATTGTTAGGTTGTCTTCTGAAACACTAAAATTAACGGCCTTTTTGGAATTATAAATATTAATAATCATTGTTGCTTGGCTTTGGGTCAACATTTTAAATTCCAATAAATATTGATACTTCTGTCTAACATAATCTCTTCTGCTAGCACCAGAAAAAGTAGTTACAGATTTCATTATTTGAACTGGAACCCGCTCTATTCTAACTGGTCTTGGTAATGTTTGATTATTTAATGTATAGCTCATAGTCGTAATAATTCTTGTGGTTGTTTATTTTGAGATCTTGCCAGTTTACCGACCTCTTCCCATAATTCATAAGCAATTTGTCTTTTCTCGATTGCCTTGCCAGCATAAACTCCCATATTAATATTAATAGTTAGATTACCATTATTACTGCCAACGGGGGTAACCTGTTCTCCGCCATGAACAACAGCCAGCTGGGGCATACCAATTGGCCCGGGGACAGTTCCTCCTTCTTGGAAAAAAGGTAATTTAGCACTTAACCAAGAAGTGGCACTTTTCCAAGCACTAGAAATACTTTCTCCAATCGTAGCCAATAATCCCTTGCTGTCTGGCGAAATCTGAGCCGAAGGAGCAAACTCCGGAGCCTGGATTTCGGGTAAAACCACTCGAGAAACTTCTTCTTTCGCTCTTTTTTCTTGTTCTTGAATTGCCCTAGTAGTTTCCTCGGCAGACTTATGCTCTTTGCCTTTATAATAAGATTCTTGTTCTGTTCTGCCCTGAACATACATTTCCTGTAATTTTTCATTATGATCTCTTTCCCTAATTGCTTTTTCTTCCGCTAATTGTCTTTTCAATCTAGTAATATCATCTTCCTTTTGTTGATCTTTTAGGGCATCGAAATCAGCCTGATGAGCTTTATAAATCTCTAATTCCAGAGTTAGCTCTGTTTGAAGTAAGCTTAATCTCTTTTCATGTTCTGTCTTTATTTTTTCAGTCTCTTTTTCAAAAATAGACCCTGTTTCTATTTTTTGAAGTCGATAGGCCTCGTTTTCTTCTTTTAACTTTTTCTTTAAATCTTCTAGCTTACGCTCACTTCTTTCAATATCCTTTAAATATTTATCATCCTGAAAGGCTTCCCGTTGCCGCTCAGATAACATTAAAGCAGTTTCCTCTTCTTCAATATCTCTTTTAATATTAAAAACCTTTTCTTCATGCCTCGACTCGAGGCTTTCCATATCCTTGTCGTATCTTTCTTCTCTTTCTTTTAATTTTTCTTCATAGCTTTTATTCTCTTCGTTAATATCTTTTTCTAATTGTTCCCGTTTATCTCGATGAGCAAAAATCAGATCTCTTAACGATTCATTAAAGCTTCTTGTCATGCTTTCAATGCTTCTTTCATAGCTTTTAATTTCATCGGCGATAGACTTAGCCATATCTCTCGTTTCTTGGCCAACATCACTCATAAAATCACCAATACGGCTTGCCGATTCTTTTTGAACATTATAAATTCCCTGAATACTTTCGCTAGTAATTTTTTGTATTCCTCTGGCGGTATCGTCAATATTGTTTAAAACAGTTTTCGTGGTATTTTTAACAGTTTCCCAAGCACTTTGGAATCTTAATCCTTGGAATTCTATAAACGCCTTTGCTAATCCGCCCAACGCAATCGCCGTATCCCTTATCACACCGGCCAAAAACATTGCCGATTGAGCAATTTTTGCCATTGCCTGAGGAGTAGGGATTAAACTAACAATTAAATCGGTAAAGTTTTGGTTTAACATTTCCATTGCTGGTGTTAGAGCTTGGCCAATCGCCGCTCGCAAATTAAATATCTCATTATTCAACCTTGCCTTTTTACCGATAAGCGTTTCTGTCATTCTTGCGGCATCCCCTTCCGCCTTTTCCGATACAATTAAGGTCCCCAAATATTTTGCCTCTGCTCTTTCAGCTTCCGTTAATTGACTAACCTTTTTACCCAAAATGTTGGCTCCAGCCTCAATAATAATGTTATAATTTTCCTGTTGTCCAGAAAGATTACCAATCATGGCGTTTTCTGTTAAAAACGATTCTGCCAAATTGCCAACTGCTTGATCATATTCAATCGTTTCCGCTCTTCCAAAAGCCGCCTCATTTTTATAGGCATTCATTAATTCAATCGCTTTATCTAGACTTAATCCTCCCGCCATTAAGTTTTTTAAGCCTTGAGCCGCTGTTGTTACCGTAATTAATCCATCCGAAGCTAAACGTTTAGCCGCTTCCGTGGCCTGATTTTGATCCTCTCCAAAAGCTGCCGATACCGAAGCTAAACCAGTCATCGCTAAAGTATATTTTTCTGCCGCTTGAATTGAGGCATTAAATTCATTTTTTAAAGCACTAGCAGCGTATTGAATGGCATTGGTCGCAATCTGGGCAACTCCAAAACCAGCCGCTAATTGAAGAATCGAAGACTTTAGCCCACTAGTGGAAGAGGTTGTTTTTTTTGTTTCATCAGATAAATTTTTGATATTATTAGCAACACTGCCAAGCTCCCTTTTTGTCTGGTCATCAGCAGAAACAACAATAGTAACTTTTTTAGTATCGGCCATTTTCAATATCCAGCTTTATAAATTCTTTTACCAGTATAACCCAATATTCTGGCTGATTCAATAAAGTGTAATAATCCCAGCCCATCTTTTTTTGAATTAAATAATCGACATATTCATTGGGACAAGAAGAACTTTCCCCTCGCAAGTAAAACCTAACCCCCTCAACAATATCAATTATTTCCCCTTTTTTTTAGGCTCTCTTACTTTTAGAAGCTTATCAAGAAGAAAATTAAAATCATCTTCCCGAAGATCATTAATTACGCCTTCATCAACACTTTTACCATCAATTTCCTTAGTTCCTTGAACAACGATCGCAGTTTTAGTTAAATCGCTTTGATTAACAGGAACATTTTCAATAATAATATTATCATCTTGGTTTTTAACAACTGCCCCAGACCACTTGGCATTATTAATAATACCCTCCTCGCCGTGGGTAAAATAAGTAACAATTTTCGCCTTAGATCCAGAAGGCAACTCGACAATATTCAGTTCTCGATCCATAATAATTAAGCTCCTTAGTAAGACGCTTTTTCGTTAACCAGTTCGCAACTGCTAATAACGCCGTCAGTTAAATCATAATTAGCCTTAAAGTTAACCGTTTGAGAAACAATATCTTCTAGGGCCAAATTAGGAGTCCAGCCGCTAAAGTCGACCTTTGGAAATACCAACTTGAAAGAAGGATTTGTTGTCCCGATTACCACATCATCGTTTAATATTTCAATTTGGAGAGCCTTTTCGTCGCCATCTAACATATAGTTTCGAATAGTGTTGTCTTCATAAACCAAACTAATCGAGCCGCTAACAGAAAAAGTCTTATTCAAAATATCAATCGGCTGAACTGTCCCCATTACCGAATCTCTTTCAACATTCTTTTCAAAAGCGACACTTAAAGTTTTAATTTCTAATTCACTTGCCGACGCTAAACCGGTGATATCACTAGCAATTTTTAAGTGAACATGTTTTTTAGAAAATTTATTTTCTGATGTATTAGAAGGAGTTGCCGAAAAAATACCAGGAGCTTTAGAAGTAAACCCTACTAAATATTGAACCAAGCCATCTAAATTAGCTGTTAACTCTAATCTATTAATCATTACCAGTTTCAATATTTCTGTCGCTAAGTCAGAATATTGAGCCGTTAATGCTAACGATTGATGATTATTAGTATCTAGCAAACTATAAGAATGTTTATTAGCACCACTATAGACAACAGAACTAACACTTCCCAATAAATTATATAACCAAAACCCAAAACTTTGATCCCTCAGTTCTGCCGTTAATTCGCCTTCACAATACTTTTCTGTTACCAATTTCCCCTCGCTATCAACAATTGATCCTAATCCGCCCTCAATTCTAGCCTCATCAATCATGGGGTTAATAGAAAGGCTTACTTGGGGAATCCACAAATTGGGCGTTCCCCCTGCCCCCCTCACAGATTCTTTCGCAATGCCTAATTGAACTAGACGGCCGATAAATTTACTCATCCTTAATTAAATAATAGCAGATATTAACTTTTAATGTCAAATGATACTTTTGCCTGAATTCTAACTTCAGCCACAATCATCTTTTCCTCTATAAAATAGTCTATCACAGTTGGAATGGGAATTAAAGAGATCATCGTTTTACCCGTTGGCAAGCTAGCCTGAATTCCAGAAAATGTTTCATCTTTATCAAATTCATCAACGACTGAATCAACTAACTCTTCAATAATCCGGAAGCCATCTTCCACTTTTTCTTTATTAGAAGTTTTATTGACGATGTTTAGACTCAAAAATAATCGAACCGAAAAAACATAAGTTCTTAAGTTTTCCGCTTGTGTTTCATAATCAGACTCAACATTTGACGGAGTAATTGTTGCCGCCGGAAAACCATCAAAATCTAACCAAGGAAAATCATAAACCGCTTGAATATCGCTAATTCCTTCAAGCTTAGATTTAATCTGGTTAGACAAAATTCGCATACTCATTTCATTGTTGCTAAAATTTTAATTGCCTGGTCAACTTTTCCCAAAAAGTAGCTATAACCTTCATTTTCATATTTTTTTACTCCTCTAATCATAAACGGATTAGGTTTCGTTCCTGGATGGCTAACTTTTCTAACTGGGTGTTCCGCCCCCTTCCAATATAACGCCTTTTTATTTTTGGGCAAAATTATATGGGGTCTTGTTCCCTGATGAACCCAATAGGCATAATCAACATTTGGTTGAATAATCGCTGTTAACCCCCCAGAATGGATTCTCATTCCCTTACTAATAGAGGCCCTTAGCCTACCAGTATCAACTGGTGCTTCTTCCATCGCTCCCCGCTGAACCAAAAGAGCATAGCCTAAAATTCCCTCCTTAAGTTTAGTTAATAAAATTCCCTCAAAACCTTTAAATTGCTTAACTAAATTTTCGGCCGTTGGTTTTAACTCAACTTTAATTTTCATCTAGCTTGGTAATATAGACTTCCTTAAATTGGCCAATGCCGAACAGCTCTGCTTCAATAATCTCCTTAACAGAAAATTTTTCTCCAGTATCTTTATTTTCTACTTGATCTCCCTCCTGAATAGCGACAAAATAATCAACAAAAAGAATATAATCTTCCCCAAAAACTCCTGATACTCTTTCCGTCGTTTCTCTGTCTAATTGCTGGATATTAGCTTCAACCGTCGCCGTAGATTGAAGCCTAGATCGGTCGCTACCAACAATTGGCTTCATCCTTCTAATAATTGCCGTTTTATCAAGAAAAATGTTCATCTTAGAAACTAATTCGCTGGTATTTACTTAAAACTTCTTTTATTTCATCATCACTAAACGCTTCTTTAGAAAAAGCAACATCGTAATTATATAATTTCATCCGGCTAATATTAGAGGGGATCTTTCTTTCGTTATAAACTCTTCCGACCAATTTCCAAACAATATTTTCTAAATCAGATAACCCAACACTAGACAAATAAATCCCTTCATTAACATCAAAATTATAGCCAGCAGTATAGTCTGCCTTATAATTTTGAAAACCCCGAATAAAAGTAAAATTTGCCCTAATAATTCCACTATCATTATCAACCAAATAATCATCACTGTTTATCGTATCCCACCCGTTATTTTCTCTTTCATATAATGTGAATGTTTCCCCAGAAACAACTGGCCATTGAGGTAAAACTAATTCTTTAGAAGATTGACCATCTAGTTTTGTTTCAGAATAAGTGGTTTTTTTAAATCTTCGATCGCATTCATTTTCTACAAAATCACTAACCGAATTAATTAAAGATTCTAAAACCGTATCGTAGTTACTAGAAGTAATGCCTAAAAAGGCCTTTAAACGATCAAGACTTGTAAGGGCATAGCTGTTTAGACTCATTTATCATTTTTCATCATTCGATTATGATATCGCTTTTTGGGTTTATAAATTCTGGCCTCGCCCCGCTCAATCAAGCCATGAGCAATATTTCCAGATACCTGGATAACGCTATATCTTTTTCCTAAGCTGGTTGTTTTTAGCAATTTTACTTGAATCATTTTTAACTTCTCAATGAAGCGAAATCTAACTCCTTCAATTTCGCTTCACCTGAGCAATTAAAAATTACCAGTTGGTAATCTTTCTAAAAGCACGAGTTAAAGCAGTAACGCCATCAACTCTTTCAGTAACCTTAATCGCTACCTGATCTTTCTCGAAAGTGCCCGCTCCTTCGGTGGTTGTTTTAACTGACATTTGCCGTCTATCACCAATGTAATAGAACCGCAAATCACCAAAATAAACGGTGTTTCCACAATCGTTTTGCTCTAAAACTGGCCTACCCATCAATCGAGGCAAGCCGCCATCTCTAGGATCAACCAACAGATATCGACCGTCGCTGTCTTTGAGTTTGCTAATATTTAACAAAGTCAAATTTGAAGCCAGCCAAACTCCGTTTTCCCGATGAGATTGAGGAAGTCTCCAATAAGCATTGATAATATCGTCAGCATCACCGGTTCCACCGGCACTCTCTGAGCTTATGCTTGCTTGGCTTAGACCAGTCGGTTCGCCAGAACCAGAACCAGTAACAAACTTATGGTCTTCTTCCCGATAAATAGCTTGAGCAAATCGATCAGTTAAATAAGGCACCAAGTCAATGGCTGAATCCTCAAATAACTCGGTAGAAAGATAAATAATGGCATTCAGTTTTTTGGCGGTAAGTTGAACATTGCCAAAATCAGCCGAAGTGGTAGAAATTGAAGTGTTTTCTGACCCCCAATAAACTGCTACATCTGCCGCTAAAGCGGGCAATTCCAACAGCTTACCAGCCATCGGCCAAACAGTCGCAAACCTTCTGATTACCGGTTTATCTTGGGCCCAATCAACAATATCTGCCCTAAATTCATCAGGCACCAAATAACCGCCAGAAGCGTCAACGCCTTCAGCTAATGCCTTGGCGTGAGCCTTGTCGCCATCTAAGACCGCTTTGAAGAATGCTTTAATTTTCTCTTCTTTATCGAGTTCTTCAGGATCACCACTTTTAGGTTTTTCCTTTTTGGCTTCGTTAGCCGCTGAAATCACAGCTTTAGCAGTTTTTTCCACTAATTTTTCCATTAGTTCGTTGAGTTGGCTTTCCTCTTTTTCCTGCTCTTTAGCCTTCGCCTCTTTTTCCTTTTCAATTAACTTTAATGCTTCTTTTAGTTCTTGAATATCCATATTTTCACCTCCTTTCCTACCAATGTTAAATAGATTAACAGTTGGAGTTAACTTTTAATCCCATTAGTAGCAATCTTTAATAACTTTTCTAATAATTCCTTTTGAGTCATCTCTTTTTTAATTTCTTTTCCTCTAGCCACTTTTGCTAAAGCAACTTCAAAATGTTTTACCTCCGGAGGAATACGGCCAAATCTTTTATATTCATTAGCAACTTCTTGATATTCTTCTTTATCAATATTTTTAAACAAGGAAATCATTTTTCTTTGAACTCCCCCAAAACTTTCTTTCCAGCTTTCATCTTTTTTCCACTCCTTAAAGTTCTTTGAAACCTGAAAGCCCTGATCTCTCAAAACAACCAACGCCTCTGGATTGGCCGGCACATTAACTGCCGAAAACTCTAAGGCTTCCCATTTCTTAAAATGATAACCAGTTTCAGTTTCTTCCCATTCTAAAGGCAAAAACCCAACCGAAAAAGCGTCTAAAAATCCTTCTTTATATTTCCGGTAAATTTCAGCAGCAAACTTATCTTTCAAATCAAAGACTGGTTGAAAATAAATTTTATTGTCTTTAACTTCAAAATTTTCCACTCTTCCAATTGAGGGCCTCATTTCTCCACCTCCGGCGTTATGAGACCATAATAGTCTAGGGTTCTTGGAAAAATTATCAAATATGGCTCCTGTCGGCTCTAAAATATCCCCATCACGATCAATCGTCCCCGAAGAAATAACACACAATCCCAGTCGGCCATTATCTTCTTCAGATAAATCTTTAACAAAAGCGGTTGTAAAAATAGCTTTACTCTGTTTGGCGTTTTCCTCTACCCACTTTTTCGCTTCCTCCATAGTCCACTTTTCTCTATCAAATAAATAAGTTTTAATTTTCTTGTGGTCCAGACAATAAAGAGCCTTAATTCCCTTTTTCTTGGAAATATCTATTGTCCTTAGATTTTTACTATCGCACTTGTGTTTAGGATTAGGAATCCTAATGTAATTTTCTGTTACTTCTGGCATAGCTCTTAATTAAATAATAGCAGAATATTAAATCCCTCGCAAGTTATAGCTTTATAACTGGTAAAATGGTGCATCGGCAATTCGGATGTAACGGCGGAACCGCTAAATCTCCATAGTCTATTTTCATTCTCCCGCCATCAACCCCGACTAACTCATCGCCTTTATTTAAAAAGTTTTCATCTAGGGTTCTAGTTTTATATTCTTTCTCCATTGCCAAACAATATTGACAAGTTCTTTCATCTAAAGCCACCAGCCATTCTTTATGAGAAACAATTCCCGACTGTTTATATCCCAATAAATTTCCCAAATTGCTTGCTCTAATAGTTTCTGTCCTCGCAATCGATTCTGAGCGAGTTGTTTTGGCTTCCGCAAAAACATCCTGAACCCTTTTAGTAATTTTAGGCACACTTTCGTTATTACTAATACCAGCGATTAATTGCTCTTTCAATTTCTCATAAGTAGTTAAATTAACGTTTCCCGCCAACTTTAATTCAAATTCATTAATAGTTTCTATTGCTCTATCGGTAAAGGTTATTTCCTCATCAAGGTCTAATAATTCCAAAGCACTTTTTCCTGATTGGGCTATTAAACGATAAACTAAATTATTAATCACTTCTATTAAAATATTATTTTCTTCTTCCATATCAAATAAATAATTGTCAACAATTTTAATTCGTTTAGGCATTTTAATTTCATTAACTTTTTTTAAAACTAATTTTTCTTGTCTTCCAAAATAGTCATTCAAAATATTAACCATTTTCTTTTCACTCGCTTCGCTCCGATTAACCATTTCTTTCCAAAAAGCTTCAGCTTTGTTTTTAGGAATTTTTACCTCTTCTTTTCCGGCTTCTTTAACTATCCTATCTTTCATCGTTAAATAAACAATTTTTTTCAAAATATCAGATGTGCCATTTTTTAACATTTCTTCTCTAATTCGATTTTTAACAATATCTAGCGGGGTTCTTTTATGATTAACAATAATTCTTTTTTTCCTTTCAATTTTATTACCTTTAATTTTCCCTAATTGGGGCGAAACACTAAAAGGCATATAAATAACATCTCCTTCATCAACCGGATCATATCCTAATAAGTCCCTTCTTTCATTAATTGTCAAAACGTCTCCCCCATCTTTAACCACTTTTAGTTTTTCCTCTTTATTCTCTGGAACAGGGTCAACAAAACCAAAATATAAGTTTTCCTCCCAATCAGTAATATAAAATTCATTTAAAAATCCAACCAGTTTAGTCATTCTTGGCCGAATAACATTCTCCATCCACATTTCTTTTTGGGTAATCGCATTTGCCCGGTTAACATCATCAGAAATTGCCGCTATAGTTTTGGGAACCTGAAAAATAGAATAAATTTCATCTCGGCTAAATTCTCTTAATTTCAAAAACTCCATATCCTTTAAGGTTTGTTTCAGAGCCGTATCAATCTCCAGCCCGCCAGTTAATATTGCTAGCTGATGAGCGTTTTTTACTCCTCCAAATTTAGTTCTCCACTCCGATTTAATTCTTTTAATTTCTTTTTCTTTTAATTTCTGTTCCGTCTTCAAGATAACCGAAGGGGTGGCATTATTATAAAAGAAGTTTCTGTTCCACTTTAAAGCAAAAAGGTCTGTATCATAAGTATAAGCGATTGCCTGTAACGGCCCCATTCCTCGATAGGGGTTAGTTGGATTGAAACTTTTTAAATGAACAATGTCTTCTACTTTGTATTCATCGCCCTTTCTCATCCCCGGCACCCGATATTCATATCCTCCAATGAAATCGCCATCTTTTTTGGGAGGAAGAATCTTTACCCAATCAGGTCTTAATATCCATAATTCTCTAGGCTTACCCCCAACTCGATACTTATAAAAAAATGCTTCTCCCACCAGTTGCTGATAAGCTTCTAGTCCATAAAAGAAATCGTATCGACTCTGGAAATCATTAACCCTATCTAAAACATCTAGGGCAGGGTGTTCTTCCACCTCTTCGATTTTCTTTCCCCTTTTCCGATATAAAACCAACTCAATATTGGCGACTTCTTTAGCGATTGAATCAACAGCCCGATAAACCCAGCCCCTCATTGCTTCCAAATAATCTTTATCTTTCATATTCGGAGGCTCAGGAAGACTCATCATATCCATTCTTGTTGACATTGGCGGAGCACCAACTGAAGCCTTACTCTCTTTCGGAGAATTGAACAAACTAATTAATCTTTCCGGCAATTCATTAATAAATCCCATATCTTTAGTATATACTAATTTTTGGCTCAGTTAAATATTCCATTGCTAGGGCAATACTCCAGAAAGCATCACCGTGTCCTTCTGGCGTTTCAATTGCCTTCAAATCATTTTGAACCGCCAAAATAGATCGTCTTTGCCGATCATCGGCAATTAATTTAATTTTACCATTAGTCCGCTTCTTATCAAATTCTGTTGCCAAAGCATTTTTCTTTTTTAATCCCAAATTAACGCCAATATATTCCGGCCCCAATTCCCCTTTTTCGGCAACAACCTCAATCTCTCCTCTAGTATTATCATAATACAACCGGTCAATTTCAAAGTTTTCAATTGCCAAATCCAAGTATTCTAATTGGTCTTTATAATCTTCCCCGTCAAAAAAGTGCTGATGGATTTGAGTCCATTCCTCCTTATCTCCCCGGACTTCAAAAACGCTAAAATGAGCCGGATGCCTATGTTTACCTAAATCCCAACCCCCAATAATGTCATATTCTTTAGGGTTTTCTCTTTTAATACCAATGGGATAATTAGGGATATCAAACATCATTGATAAAACCTGTTCTTCGCTAAAAAACGAGTTCTCAGAATAAACAGGCGAACACATATATTCCTGATTAAATATTTTCTCTCCTCGCTCATTTTTTCTTTCAATTAATTCCTGATAATTATAATGTTCGGGCCATAATGAGATTTTCTTTTTATAATCAACAATCGCTGGTAAAATCCTTACTTCAAACCTTTTTAAAAACTTTTTATCAAAAAAGAAATCATCATTAGTCTGAGGTGTCCCAACCACGTGTAAAAAAGCATCTTGATTAGGAATATCAATAATCTGGGTTTTCATTACATAATTAACCGTTCTAACAATTTTTGGCTCTAATTTGTTAGCCGGATCTTGAAACGGGTCATCAACAAATACCCCCCAATTACAATGTAATCCTCTCTTAAAACCTAATAAACCTTGCGGCGATAAAGTAAAGGTAGCCGTTCTTCCCTGCCAACGATATTTAATCACGCCTTCCGCCGTAGTTTTTAAATCAATCAAATCTTGAAAATAAGGATTCAACTTAACCAAATCCTTAATCTTGCCAATATGATAGGCCGACATTTCCCCTTTATAAGAGAAATAATGAGCTTCCATATCAAACTTAGTATCTGCCCTTCTCAACATATCCCACATGAAATAAGCATAAAGAGAAGTCGATTTAAAGTGGTCTTTAGCAGAAACCCTAACTGTTCTTAAATGATTCTGAAGAAAATTAGCGGTCTTAGTAACAAATTCACCATCGACAAACTTTTCGAAGCTTAAACAAAAAATATTGTTAACAAAATAATCAAAGCTCTGAATCGACTTTATTATCTTTTTCGGATCTAACATTTTCTTTCACTAATTTAGTTAATTCGGGGATTAAGCTAAAGGCTTCACCGCCAACATCAAGATTTTGCTGAGGCTTTCCCTCAATTCTATCAAATATTTCCTTAATTGCTTTTATGTCTCCTTTGCTAGCTAATACCGCCAAAGTTATTGCGATTTCTTCCATTCTACTTTTACCAGTTTTACTTCTCGGATCAACTTCTTTTAGAAACTCAAGTAAGGCGTCAGTTAATGGTTTTCTAACTGGTCTGCCACTAGGATTACCGGAATGTCCCGGGACAAACCTTCCCTTTTCATCCCTGATAACTTCCTGTTCACTGGCTGATTGTTCACGATCCATAATTAGATTATATCATTGGCGTTATCTCTTGCCATAACTCCTCCTTACCGATAAACTTGGCGTATCGCTTTCTAATAACATCACAGTATTTTGGGTCTAGTTCCATCATATAGCAAACTCTTTTAAGTTGCTCGCAAGCGATTAGAGTAGAACCTGAGCCACCGAATAGATCCAATACTAATTCTCCTTTTTTGCTAGAATTGCCAACAGCATGAGAAATTAATTCTATTGGTTTCTGGGTAGGATGTAATTCATTTTTTAATGGTTTGTCATAATTCCAAACAGTTGTTTCCCCCGCACTACCATAGAACTTGTGTCTTGCCCCACTTTTCCAACCATACAACAAAGGCTCGTGTTTGTAATGGTAATCACTCCTGCCCAAAACATGATTATTTTTTACCCAAATTATTGTTTGTTTAAGTTCCCAATCAGCCTCTAAAAGAGATATCATCATCATCATCATCATCAACTCTCCACCCTGGGGACTACAACAATAATAACTACCCCCTGCCTTTGTAAATACGTTCATATTTTGAAAAGCACTAACCCATAATCCCTTCATCTCTTTAACCGTCAGCGTATCATTATCTATATTTTCTTGAATACGGTTACCTTTATCAATAGCGTTTAGAAAACTGTTCTTGTCCCCATAGCTTACCCCATAAGGTGGGTCAGTAAACACCATGTCCGCCTTCTGCCCACCCATTAACCTCTCTACATCCTCCTTTTTAGTAGCGTCCCCACACATCAGTCGATGTCTCCCCAACTGATATATCTCGCCTAACTTGCTAACCGGTTCGCCCCCTTCAACCGCTGGCGGATCGTCCTCTTCCACTTCTCCTGTGTCCCATTTAGCGGGGTCTATCCCCCAATCTCCTAAGGGTAAATCTCCCCATTCATTAGCTAATAAATCATAGTCCCATTCTCCATCAGCCAAATTATCGTTAATAATAAAATTTCTTTTTTGTTCTTCCGTCCAGTCTTTAGCACAAACAAAATAACTATCTTTTATTTCAAAACCCTCTTGAGCCAACTCTCTTAACACTCTTAGCCGCATATTGCCGCCCAAAACAATAAAATTCTCATCATAAACAATGGGGCGTTTTTCTAACATTTGAGGAAATTCCCGAATCTTTTTCTTTAATCTCTCGAAGGCCTCTTTTTTTATCATTCGAGGATTATTTGGGTTTAGTTTTAATTTATTTAACATAACCTCTCCCCTCCCCTATTCTTTTTCTCTTGGGAAAAATTTTTACCCACAAAACACCTCTCCCCTACTCTATTTTTCCCGCCCAAAATAAACCCGAAATCTAAATGTTTTTTACCGAATAAAAGCCGCATTTTCTGACAGATTTTGCTTAGTGTATTATATAGAAACATATATTATGATAGGGTCTCTTTTATCTTATTCTGATAATATTTTATCTTATCTTGATACCACTTCTCTTTAAATTTAGCGATTTTATTCTTATTTTTTTCTAAATAAGCCCACCGATCGGGAAATTTATTTTTAAACCACTCTGCCGCTTCTAGGGGATTTTTATGCCACCTATTAATATGGCAATGAAAACATAACACCATCAAATTATTCTCGTCCCACCTCAAATAATTACCCCTTGATTTAGGAATAACATGAGATAAATGGCCATTTTGCTTTTCAACCGACCTGCCGCACCATTGGCAAATATTCTTATCTCTTAAAAAGATATATTCCCTAGAAATCTTAGTCAGTTTTTTTTGTAAACTTTTTATCGACATTTGGCAACAACATTACTTCATCATTATATTGTTTTCTTAATTCAGCGTTCCTTCTTAACAAAAAAGACATTAATTTAGCTTTTCCATTTTTCAGGCCGCCAAAATAATAAACTAAATTATTAATATCTTTAGGCAAACATTTACCAGAAAACCCTCGGTTATTTCTAAATACCCAAGTGTGAGAAGGCGATACTCTTGGGTCAGCGAGCCAAACTTGTCTTAATTCGTTCCAGTCAACACCGATACTTTCCGCCAAAGAAAAAAATTCATTACAAAACATTACCTTAGTTGCGATCCAAGAATTTTCCATTAATTTACATAATTCTGCCGTTTCCGCGGGGACCTGATAAATCTTTGTATAAGAATTAGTAACCAAAGTCCATAACTCAGCAAAATCACCAGTTACCGACTTATCGCCACCAAGAATAATAAAAGTTTCTTTTCTAGCATCTGTTAATGGATGGCCAACCGTTTCTCCCAAATATTCTGGGCTAAAGCAAAATCGATTGCCGTATTTTTTATTTAAATAATTAGTCGTGCCGATCTCAACCGTTGATTTAAGACAAAATTGTCCTACCCAATCAATCCAATTTTTAACTGCTCCCCTAACAATCGAGATATCGCAACGGCCATTTTTTAACATTGGCGTTGGCACACAAACAAATCCAAAATCATAATTATGATAACCATTAACAACTGAATTATCTTCAACTCTTCTAACCACGCCATCTTCATTAACATAGTGAGCCTTTTTAAAATATTCCCCAATAAATTGGCCAACCCAACCATAGCCAATAATTAAAACTTTGGGAACCTTATTGATAATATCTCTATGCGGTTTTAACATAAAAATCTTGCCACTCTTTTACTGATATTTTAACATCCCACTTTTCTTTTACTTCTTTTAATCTTTTTATCCGCTCTTTTTCCCTTTCTTCACCATTCAAAAATCGATCCAGCTCCGATCCATTAGTAGCAACCGGCATCCCTAGGGCCCAAGACTGAATTATTTTATTATTACTTTTAAACCGAAAACGATAATTATTAGAAGGAGCCTTAGGTAATAAAACAATGTCATGTTTAATAATTTCTTCATTAACAGTTTCCTGATCATATTTAACAAATTCATCATTAGCATAAAAAGGTTGATCGCTAATTACTGTTAAGCTTAATCCTCTTCTTTTTAAACTTTCAACCGCTGGTTCTAAAACCACATTGGCATTTCCAGAATAACCAAAATAAACACAACTTTTTGCCAAACCTTGATGTTTGTTTTTAATGGGTCTAGACCACTCTAGATCCACCCGATCGGGAATACAAATAACCGGAACATTGCCAATATCAAATTTTTTAATTTGGTCTGCTAGTGCTTGAGTAGAAGTAACCACGCCGTTACAATTTCTAATCATTTCTACCACTGGTCGATTATCTAACCAATCAGGGTCGCAAATATCGAAAAACTTTTTCCCCTTGAAATTTTTGACCATTTCCTCCCAATATGCTTTTTGGAAAATTAAGCCATCATATTCTCTCCCCGTCGAATACATTTCACATTGTTCCCAATATTTGGCAATCCATTCCCCTCTAATACGAGAAGAGCCAACTGACCCCTTCCGGCGATGATCATAATATTCCATGGTAACCAAACCAATCATTTCAAAACCTCCTTTATTACTTCTAGCCATTGTTTTTCAAAATTTTTCCGGCTAAATTCTTTTTTAGCAAATTTTCTGCCCCGTTCGCCAACTTCTTTTGCTTCCTGGCAACGATTAGTGATTAAATCAGAAACTAAAGTCGCCACCGCCAATGGATCTTCATCAACCAAAAAGCCATTAACCCCATCTTCAATAAAAGACTCAGCGTCTTGGTGTTTATTAGTAACGACACAACAACCAGACAACATTGCTTCTGTCCTCGATCTCGGCCGAGGTGATTGGTGAGTCAAATTTAAATATACCAAGCTTCTCGACAACCAGTCTCGATATTCTTTCCAAGATCCGAATTTAACATCGATACCAATCCAAAAAAATTTAAATCCCCATTCGTTTAAAAGACTAATCGTATTTCTCAAAATTTCTCGACGATAGGCCTTTTCCATTCCAGCCGGAGAAACATAAGTAGTAATTCTCGGCTCTTTCTCATTAGAATACCATTCCTCAGGGTTCATCCCATGAATAACCGTCTTCCCCCAACCCCACATTTTCTGGGCCTCAAAAGAGTTACAAATCATAAAGTTATCGCCAACCAAATCTTTAACTCGTGAAATAACTTCCCTTTCTGGCAATCGGTCATCAAGGGGGACCATGTGATTAATAACAATTTTAGGGATATCTGTAATTAAGCTATTAACTTCCCGGTATAATTCTCCCTTACCAATATCATTGGTAACACACTGTTGATCTAGGTGTAAAATAGCAAAATCATACTTGTTTTTTTCATAATGGGTAACCCAATTAACGTTTTTTGGTAATGGCCGCGATTTAGTTCCCCAAGTCCTATAAGGATTAATTAGCAAATCATATTGACCAATAAAAGACATGTTGGCTATTTCGAATTGGTGCCCAACATGCCATGGCACACCGATTACCTTAAATTTTCTGTGAGTCTGTTCAGTTGACATTTTTTAAATTTTCTTTATATTTTTTAATCGCTTCTTGCTTAGCCTTCTCTTCTTTTTTTTCAGCCTTTTTTTCCGCTTTTCTAACCGCCTTTTTAACATCATCTAAACTAGAAACAATTTTGCTCCAATGATCAACTGCCTCATTAAAACTAAACTGTAAAGACAAAATAAAATTAAATACCCGACCGCAATCTAAACAGTAATACCACATCGGGGCAATCTTTTTCAAATTTTCGTGCGGGCATTCATCAGTTAAATATCTTATTTCTTTTGGTTTATTCATTCTCCACCTCCTAATTTCCACAACAATAACTTTGCTTTATAAATTTCATCTTTCTTGGTGAACCTGCTTTTAGAATCTAGCAAAACCCGGCATTTGGCCTTCGGAACATATTGGTAATTAACCCCTGCCATTCTCATCTTAGAAATTAAATCCCTTGTCATCCCCCCATAATAAATCATTCTTTCATTAAACATTCCCATATTAACTAAATCTTTTTTATAAATACAGCTAAAATTTTCCACAAACGATTTTTTATTAGCCCCCTTGTCGCCAAATAACCATAATCTCGGCCTTAATTTATCAACAAATTCATTAATGGCGTCTCTGTCCATCATAAATCGATCGTCTTGGAAAACCAAAATATTACCAAATGCCTCAACAATACCATTATTCCTGGCCCTCGCCAAGCCATAGCCATCTTTGCTTTGTTTTACATATTTAATGGGAACTTTTGCGAGCCTCTTAAACTCCATCACCACTTTTTCCGTTTCATCATTACTCCCATCATCAACCACAATTATTTCTATATTGGGATATCTCTGGGCGGCGATCCCCAAAAGAGTAGTTTGTAATATCTTTGCTCGATTATAAGTGGGCACAATCACCGAAACCAAAGGCTTATTCATTCCCAAGACATCACGATAAATCCGATAATATCTAATCGCATAATAACTATTGTCTCGATCAATAATTGATTTAAAAGCTTCTTCCCGCATTTTTTCCCTTAATTTTCGGTTTTCTTTTAGTTCTTTTATCTTATTAACAAGATCCTCTATGTCTTCTTTATTCCCATCTCGAACCACCATATTTTTCCCGTTTTCAATATCAGGAACCAGCCCAACTCGCCTAGTTAAAACGGGCACCCCACAAGCCATCGCCTCAAGGTGAGGAAGAGAACCGCTTTCAAAATTATCGGTAGAATTATTAATAAACAAATGGGCCTCATAATAAGAATTTCTCAACTCTTCATCAGAAATATCCTGTCTAAAATCTAAATAATCACCAGCCTCACTAACAATTTCTCGGAAATAATTCATATCAGATATTCTTCCCACCAGAATAAATCTTGTTTTTGTTTCCCGGCAAGCCCTGGCAACCTCTAAAATACCCTTATTGCTCTCGATTCTTGCCGCGACCATAATAATTTTAAAAACATTTTCTTTTGGATACTCTCTTTGAAACTTAAAGAAACCAAGATCGGTTGTATAGGGAATTAAAATTGGCGTTTTTGAAAACGCCCTAATCATATCTTTTTGCTGGGTTTTATTTCTAACAATAACCCGATCATATTTTTTAAACCAATCTTTATCACAGACATTATATGGATTATGATGAGCTAATATTTTTGGCTTGCTGGCCAAAAATGGAAATTTTTCCATTAGCATTTCCGCCGTCTTAAAATATTCAAAATCAATTAAGTCAGCCTCATTAGCCTTTTTTTCAAATTCCGATAAATTATTTGGCCTTTTGGGGTGAACAGCAATAGTCTCTATTTCGCACCGATCCTTTAAAATTTCTTTTGGTTTCGCACCACAAATCCAAATTGCCGAAGGAATTTTGTCAACAACAATTAAAATTTTCATATTTTCGGTTTCATCCAAACATGAATATCATTTCTGCTATTAGTTACCATTTTCTTTATTTCCCATCTTCTTATATTATAAATTTTATCAATATTGTCTCTTTCAAGAAATTCAAAAGTTCTCTCGGTATAAAACGTCTTATGGGTAAGAACCCAAGCGTTTTCCCCTTTTAAATGAGGAACAACAATATAAAGTTCTTGACACTTATCCCAACAATCGTTTAAAAAATTAATTGCCTCTTCTTGGCTAAGGTGTTCCAAGAAATGACTAGTTCTTATTTGTTCCCACTTTCCTTCCGGCAAACCATTGCGGACATCTAAAACATACTTCTGGCCAAAATCCTTAATATCTAGGCCAACAAAACCATCAGCAACTTTTTCGCCACAACCAACATCCAGTTTCATTTCCATGCTTCAACAAATAAACCTATTAACGCCTGATCTTTAGACTGGCCAGATTTTAATCTAATTTTCGACATTCTTAATCCCTCTTCGCGATAAAATCTCATTAGCTCTAACACTCCAATAGTGGCTAGTCTTTTTCTGACTATTACCTTTTTAAATCCCACCACTGGTAATACTTTTTCAAACCATTCTGGCGTATATCTTAAATAATCCCATTTATCATGTAGTGGGTTGATAAAGGGAACAGAAATATAACAAATTTCTCTTGTAACATCATAAAGATTCTTGACTGCTTGAATTGGGTTATATATATGCTCTAGTGTTTCTAAACAAAAAACTACATCATAACGCTTAACATATTTGCCGGGCATATCAGCAAAGGCAAGGGGGACATTTAAATCTGCTACAACATCTGTCCCAAACTGCCCATCTATATCTAGAGTAACATACTCTTTGGGCTTACCATTCACAAAGTTTTTAGCCCAATACTTTTCTGGCCCACAGCCCACATCCAAAACAGTTTTCCCCCCGATATCGATTTTGGATAAATAATTAACTATTTGCTCTCTGCTTTTGCTCATAAAGATTTAAAAAAATCATAATATTTATTGGCCATATTCTCTAGCCCAAAATCATATCCCTTTTGATAGTTAGTCATTATTTCCCCAGTAGAGCCAAAATCACAAGCATAATTAATAAACATTCCGCAATGTAAGGCCTCTATAAGAACATTAGGACAAGGATCGGCAAAACTAGGAAACCAAAACTCATCACAAGACCTCATTACCTTCGCCACTAATTCTGGTTTTTTTAATATTCCAAGATACTGCCAATCTTTGCCGATCTTATAATCATATAAACCGAACTCATTTTGTAGCAAATAAGTAGGATATTTACCGGCAAAAATAATTTTTAATTCTTTGTCAAGTAGTTTTTCATAACGATAACGGGCGATTACTTCCTCTATTCGTTTATTTTCATCTTTACGACTATTTATATTTAAAACGGTTTTTCCTTTACCAAAATTAAATTTATCGCCATTAGGTTTAAAAATATCCTTATCAACTCCGTTCATAATTACACACCAGTTATTCCCCCCCCCAGTAATTGTGCGAAGCCAATCATAAGTAGTATTTTTCACGAATTCACTTTGGCAAATTATCCCATCGCTATTTTTAAAAAAATACTTAAACCTCTCCCACGTTTTCCCGTTATTCCTCCAAACCTCAGGAATTCCATCTAATCTTAAAACAACTTTCGTTTTTTTCTTTAACTTATCAAAAGTTTCAGGAAGTATCATTGTCGCTCCGGCAATTAAAGAAATATCCGCTTCATCTAAGCTATCAACTACCTGAAAATATTTCGAAGATCCTTTTATAAGATTTTCTCTAAATCTCCAGCCACCGCCAATTTCCATTTTAGAGTCGTTAGGCAAATAAACTTTACTTTTCATATTTTCTTTTTACAATCGCATAACCATTAGCATCAGTAAACACATTGGTAATAACATCTTTTTCTTTGAAAAAATCATAATAGGCCCGAGGTATTCCATATCTTCCTTCCCAATTTGCTTTATGAAAAAAATCATCTAAAATAATTATTGGAATATTCAGCTCCCAAACTGCCCCCAAATCTCTTAATACCCCCTCATATTGATGATTGCCATCAACATAAACCATGCCAAAATTATCTTTCCACTTTTCAATATTATTGTTAATAGTCTCGACGCTATCGCCTATAATCCTTGTTACTCTATTTTTTACCCCAATTATTTTTACTCTTTCTTCAAAACCTTCTAAGTCCTTTATCTTATCTATTGTTACTGTTTCCTCAACATCAGTATCAAACAAAAAAGCACTACTTCCAATACCAAATCCAGAACCAATTTCTAATACTTTTTTTGGTTTATATTTTCTTGTTACCAAAGATAAAAACTTAAACGCTTCTATTCCTTTCTCATTTAATGTTTTATAAAATTCTTCAAGCCTTTGTTTTTGGTCGCTTCTCATTTCTTTTTTAACAACTTATAAATACTAATTAACAATAAAATCACCAATAATATATTTCTAGCCACCAAAATAGAAACAGCCATTGGCTCTAATTGGATTAAACTATCCCAATATCTAAAATAAAACCAGGTCAAAAAACTACAACTAATAAATAAACCGGCCTCTAAATGAGAAAGAAAAGCCACAAATGGGGCCACCCAAACTAAATACTGTGGACTAAAGGTATTGCTAAAGAGAATTGCCGCTAATAATAAAATAAAACTCAGTCTCATCTTATTGACCTCCCCTTCCCAACATTATTTATTCTTCCCATTAACCCATACATAGTCAATCACTCCTTATTTCAAAAGTATTATGTTTAAATTCGACAATCGAATTTCTATTTAATAGTTTAGGAATTGCTCTAACACTTTCAATTTGTATTCCCCTATCCCCGTGAAAATCAAAAATGCAATTAACCCAATTAGGAAAAAATAAAAATGAATAACCAATAAACACCAACGAAATAAAAGCTCCCCACAAAATAGAAAAAAATTCCTTTCTTTTTAATAAAGACCCCAAAACAACTGGTAACAAAATAACTGGATATAATTTAGTTAATATTCCTAAAGTTAAAACCGGTAAAGACCAAAAGCTTTTTTTAATTGCCAAATAAACCCCCAATAAACTAAATAGGGCGGGGAAAATATCAAATCTATCCCAAAGCAAACCCCCCAACGGCAAGATACAAGCTAAAAATATATAAGGATTTCCTTTTAATTTTTTAATAATAAGACAAGAGATTAAAATAGCCAAAATAACCATTCCATACCACATTAAAGTGAAATATCGTTCCCCAAAAATGTTCGCCAATTTAAACAATATAAACGCAAACGGAGGATATTCTAATTGAAAATCTAAATAGGGTTTCCCAATGTTTTGAGCATAACCCCGATATAGGGCTAACTCTCCCCATGGGACAGATATTTCAGTCATTTGGTTCGAAATTCTATCTTTAATTTTCTTAAAATTTGATAAAGTTGAGGTTTTGATATTCCGTTCCTTTTGGCAATTTCTTTAACAGAATATAGCCAGCTATCATTCTCATCTTTCATAAAATACTCCTGTAATATCCGCAAATTACGAGAAGAGTTTTCGTCTATATCTAGTTGATTTCGGCTTTTTATTTTAACCATTATTAACCATATAATACCATTTATTATTTTATTTGTCTATACTTCCCTTAAAGTCTAAAGGAACTAAAAACTCGTTTTTTTCCCAATTATCCAAATCTAAAATAAAACACTCTTTAACAGAGTCTCTAAATTTAATATCATATACCGATCCATTCCAAAAAGAGGCCATTGGTATTAGCCAAAAATGTCTATTGGTTGCCGCCATTAAATAGGGATTAGGATAATCTTTAGGATTATTTTTACAAGTCCATATTTGCGGCGATTTAACTACAACTTGATGGTCTTTAAAGTCATCAAAAATTGTTGTTTTTATTTCCAAAGTCCATTTTTTAACCTCTTCTTTATATCGGACAAAAAGATAATAATCTGGCTTGATTATAATTTTATTATCAACCAGTTCCTGATCCCCGATTTTTTCTGACCAAACATTATCTGATCCGAAATTACCCTCAAGAACACTCTTCAAACCAGATAAGGCCGCTTTCCCATTCCATTTCGCAACCATTGATCGTTTATTCTTTTGGAAAGGAATATCATTATTTAAAATTTCCCAAGTCCCCATAATAACTTAATTTTATCACTTCACATCAAAACTATTATGAAAAACCCGGAAATTCTTATAAGTCTGACCGCTATCGCTTTCCACTTTGCCAAGATATAAAATCGCCACCTCATCGCCAATGGCAACATCCTTTAACCTTGAGTCTAAAACGGTCGAACCCCAAAAACTATTTTTATTACCTTTCCGATCTTCAAGAGTGTAAATGGTTGATTTATTTTTACCGACCCCCTCTTTTTTACCAACAAAAACACCTCTTAAACGAGGCTCTTTATCAAAATCCCAACACTCATTAATTTCATCGGTAACTTCACCAAACCCCTCTTTTTCTAATTCTTTAACATATTCTTCTATATCATTCATTTCTATCACCCCCTTTTAAATTTATTTCTTGGTATAACTAATAAAACTTTGTTATCACGGGAAACAAATCTTCCAGCATATTTTAATGCCATTTTTGGACTTATCTCATAAGCTCCCCGGCCTAACAACCTAACCATAATTTTCTTTTTCTTCTTTTCTGCCTCTTTAACCGCCTCAAGAGAAACCCCCATTCCCTCAACTCCCATTTCCCAACCATATTTTTTCCATGCTCCCCAATATGGCTCTCTTAACATAATGATTAAGTGGTCATTAGTCTCAATCCAATTCTGCCCCCTAATTTTCATTTTTAATCACAATAAAATTTCTAAAATTAACGTTCCAATCATCAACAAAATTACTTTTTGTAATCACTTCCTTTCATTATTATTTAGCATGCTACAACGTTCCCTTAGCACATCCCAACAGCTTTCATAATCTCCGCCATCTAATCTCTGTCCACAGTTAGGGCAATACTTATCACTTACATTCACAACTCGAAAGCAGTTAGCCACCTAAGAACCGCTACCCCATCACTAAATATTATCCCCTCAGCAACGATTCCTGTTCCGCTTACTTGGCTAACATCCTCGATTCTTTTTAGCCAAAACTTTTTCATATTTTATCTATACTTAAATATAACCTTTCTCCTATCCAAGTAACTACATTTGTCGTTACTGCATTGCCCAAACATTTATATCGCTGAGTGTCGCTTATTCCCTCCGTCCAACCGTCGGGAAACCCCTGCAGGCGTTCGCATTCGGTCGGCGTTAAGCGTCTGATTGCTCCATTGAGTTTATAGCTGTCCCAATTCTGTTTGCTTCCATAAGGGCTTTTTCTTCCTCCACTTCTAACCGTTTTTGAAACTTGGTATAAGCCTGTCTTGCCCCCCAATCCTCCAGCATTTCCAGCTATTGTGGAAGCAATTCCGCTTGCGTCATAAACCCGTTGCCCCTGCGGAAAATTCCTGCTTAACTCTTTCTCATCTTCTTCGAGCCACTTTTTGTTCTTTTCCGACATAATTGCTCCCCGATACTTCAGCTTTTTATAAGTCTCTCCGTTTGTTCCTTCGACAGGAAATACTTTTGGTCTGGGTGTTCCTCTAAGATGTCCGACAATGAACACTCTTTCCCTATTCTGGGGGACTCCGAAATTTTTGCTGTTAAGAACCTGCCATTGATACTCATACCCCAAGTTGGTGAGAACCCCAAGTATTGTCTGGAAAGTTTTTCCTTTGTCATGACTAAGTAAACCCCTGACATTTTCGAGTAGAAAATATCGGGGTCTTTTGTCGGCAAGAATCCTAGCGATTTCAAAAAATAGAGTTCCTCTGGTGTCCTCAAATCCTCTCCTTTTACCTGCGATTGAAAATGCTTGGCAAGGGAATCCGCCACAGAGTAAATCGTGGTCTGGGATTTCTGATGAGGGAACCTTAGTAATATCTCTTGTGTCGATTTCCCCATAGTGTTTTTTGTAGATTTGGCTGGCGTATTTGTCCCATTCATTGGACCAGACGCAATAAAATGCATGTTGGCCGTGTTGTGATGTTCCGCTCTTATTGTTGGGGCTATCTTTGGGTTTAATTGCCACCTTTTGTAACCCATATCTAAATCCTCCTATGCCTGCAAATAAGTCTATAAACCTTATTGTTTCCATCTTCCTTGGTTAGTCCTCCTCCTCAAAGAACCTATTTGGTATTATCCTTTTTAAGGCATTTTGTATAACCGTTCCTTGCTGAGAATAGTGCCAAAACTCATGCCCAAAGTCATCTAAAAATTCATATAAGGCGTAGGCCTGTCTTTCCGTCAACCAAACTGGTTTATGTTTGCCTCTCGGCTTTCTAGGCATTTTTTTATATTGGTCGTAAACCTCATCTTTATTCATATTCCCCTATTCTTTGTTTAAGCATATTTCTCTATTAACCATAACACCACCCGATACCAGCCCAAAGCGAGGGCCAGACCGGAAACAATAATAGCAACGACGGTTGATAAAAGAGATGATTTATTCATTTATATCCCATTTTCTATAATCCCAGCCATACTTTTTACAGATTTTCTTTAAAATTGGTATTCCATAAGAGCAATAATTTTCTTCGAAGTCCCTCTCTATTTCTTTGTAAAAATCCTCATCTCCTAAAAGCCAAATCCAGTTTGAAAAATGGTCTATGCTCCTATTAGCTGAAATTCCACGCATATTGTTCGCTTTCTCCCAAGCAAATGGCATATAATCTAACATTTCTTTTAAGATATTCTTTCTGGTTAGTGGTTTATGAATTGTAAGCCATTTCCTTTCTGTAATTCCTTCTTTTAAAAATTCTTTGGCGTGCTGAAAATCTAAATAAACTGCACAATCGCTAGCTTTTACACCAAAAAAGTCATCATATTGTCCAAACGATTTTATCCTTTTAACTATTTCTTCTTGAGTTCTTGTCATTTTTATCACCATCCTTTATTTTTATACTTTCTGCCACTTCTCAAGACACTCATCACAAATCAGTAGATTTAATTTTCTTTTCTCATCATATACTTTATGTAAGGCATATTCACCATTAGCATTTGGATAAACAGCTTTCGAGCACATTTGACAATACTTGACTGAGGCAAGATACCGCCTCTGCTCGACAGTTTTCCTTAATTCCTCTCGGCCCTTCTTTTGACGGTCTGGGGTCGGATTTTTTCTGGTGCTCCAAGGCGATAAGTTAATCATAATTCTTTCTTTTTTTTATTTTTATCCTTCACTATGAACATCAACGACTCTTCAGACGGATAGCCTCGGTAGTAACCACCCTTACATTCGCTCACTTCTAGGCCAAGCATACTTTCCTCCCCTCCATCCACAAACGTTCCCCACTTGGTAACAGCCTCTATCTTGTCGCCTGGAGCGATTAGCTTTAGAGCAGAACGTTCATGGTCATTCTCAGGAGTCAGCATTATCTGTTTGGCTCCATCTAGTAGTAATATGGATATCTTCATATTTTTTTCTCAATCGGCCAGACCCTCACCCAGCACCTGTCCCCGCAACCAATCCTATCTCTAACCATGTTATATATTGCTAAATTGATTTCTACCGAGAACAGGCTCTATAGTTAATGCCTTCTTTACCGTCCATCCCATTTCCAATCTTCTCCTAATGGTTTTTTGGCTAATCCCTGTTTCATCTTCCCATTCAGACAAACTTAACTTTTTCCCACCAAAAGAAACCATCCTATTGTCATCACGATTATTCATCTGCTCCTTTCTCGTTGCCCACCGACAATTATCGGCGCAATAATCACCACTATTATCAATTCTTTTCACATCTTCTTATCATTGCACACCAGATACCATATTGTCTTGTATCGGTCATGCCGTGGGTTCTGCTAGCGTATCCCAGTTGCTTTGCTAAATTAGATGCTGTTTCTCTAGCCAAGCAACCACAAGATTTTTTGTAGCCATTTTTGACTCTACTACCACTCGCAATAACCATATTCCCACAATCGCACTCAAACAACCAAAGACTATTCCCACGACTATCCACCCCTACTGGCTTTCTACAAGTCAATCGTCCAAATTTCTGTCCTACTAAGTCAAGCTTCTTCATATTGGCCATACTCTAACTTGCCCCTTACCCCTTAAGTTAATGCTTTTGGCTACCGCTGGTGTCATATCTAATACTCGTCCATATAACTTGCCAAAACTACCAGTATCAGTAACCACTGCCTGGGTGAACATCCCATTCTCAACGTTCTGCACCACAACTGTTGTGCCAAGAGGGAATAACTTACACGATGTCCCTACCCCGCAGGCGACTGTTTTTTCCCTATCATCTAATCTCTCACCGTTAGCCATAACAAAATAAAGCTCGCCATCCTCGTCGTAATGAGGCTGACAACCG
>LDZT01005131.1_pt1 | contig 30847 bp, 23 predicted proteins | sample 615521 | NCBI WGS metagenome assembly LDZT01 (sample SAMN03408292, study PRJNA278302) | terrestrial metagenome | isolation source: oil reservoir sample SB1 | place: USA: Alaska, North Slope, Schrader Bluff formation | collected 2011-09 | reverse complement strand
GCCTTCATCCCGCACGCGGCGTTGCTGCGTCAGGCTTTCGCCCATTGCGCAAGATTCCCCACTGCTGCCTCCCGTAGGAGTCTGGGCCGTGTCTCAGTCCCAGTGTGGCCGATCAGCCTCTCAGCTCGGCTACCCATCGTCGCCTTGGTGGGCCGTTACCCCACCAACAAGCTAATGGGCCGCGGGGCCATCCTTCTCCGCCGGAGCTTTCCCGAGCAGACCATGCGGTCCGCAAGGAGTATCCGGTATTAGCTCCGGTTTCCCGGAGTTATCCCAGAGAGAAGGGCAGGTTCCCCACGTGTTACTCACCCGTTCGCCACTCGGTCTTCACCCGAAGGTTGGACCTCGTTCGACTTGCATGTGTTAAGCACGCCGCCAGCGTTCATCCTGAGCCAGGATCAAACTCTCCGTTGAAGTTGTTACAGGCCGAAGCCTGTAGTACACGGAGCTTTCGGACCTGGCTGGTCCGGAATGGATCCACCTGGATCGGTAAGGAGGCCGATCCGGTTTGGATCCGGAATGTCCCATCGGTTTGACCTGTTGACTGGCCCTCTCGATGTGACGGGTTATTCGTGTGGATTCTCTACGAATCCTTACTGGCTTGTCACAGTATCCGGTTTTCAAGGTTCAGGCGCAGCGAGGCGATACATTACCGATGTCGCTACCCGCTGTCAATCACTTTTCTCGACCGATTTCGAAGACGTCTTTCTGGGACCCTCTTGAGATACGAAACGCCCCCGCCTTTCGGTCGGGAGCGCCGGTCGCGTGCCGGTGTGCCAGCGTCGCTGGCCCGACTTCGCTATCCGATCGCCCTCACAGATCCCCGCTCTTTCAAGACGCGCTCCGTCTCCGAATATTCCGGCACGAGCAGCCTCAGTAATCTACCATCGCTGCAGGACCGATGCAAGTGGGTTGAGGGATGAATCGCGACTATTCTCGATCCTGCCGGTCATTCACGCCTGTATCCTGGCGAAACGACGCTTGCCGACCTGCAAGACCCTTCCTTCCAGGCTGGACCACGGCACGTCGAAGACCCCGTCCGGAAGATCGACGGCGACGCCATCGATACGCACGGCTCCGGCAACGATGAGCCTACGCGCCTCCGATGTGGTGGGTGCGAGCGCGGCCTGTTTGATCACCGCAGGGAGATGGACCGTCTCTCCGTGGTCCACATGGACCACAGGGGCATCGTCGGGTATCTCATGACGCTTGAAGATCGCATCGAACGCAGCCTCTGCGCCATGGGCCGCCCCCTCGTCGTGGTACAGCGCCACGATCTCACGCGCCAGCCGACGCTTCATCTCGTTGGGGTGCACGTCGCCCGCCGCCAGACCGGCCTCGAGCGAGTCGATCTCATCCACTGGCAGTCCCGTGCAAAGCCTGTAGTACTTGACCATCAACTCATCGGGGACCGACATGACCTTGCCGAACATCTCGTCCGCCGCATCGGTCAGGCCGATGTAGTTGCCGTAGCTCTTGCTCATCTTCTGCACCCCGTCGGTGCCTTCCAGCAACGGGAGCGTCAGACATACTTGCGGCTCGAGGTCCATCTTCTCCATGAGCTCACGACCTGCAAGCAGGTTGAACAGCTGATCCGTCCCTCCGAGCTCCACGTCGGCCCGGATCGCGACCGAGTCGTATGCCTGAGCCATCGGGTAGAGCAGTTCGTGGAGCGAGATGCCCACGCCCTCGCGGTAGCGCTTCTGGAAGTCGTCGCGCTCCATGATTCGGGCGACCGTGAACTGGCTCGTGAGGCGAAGGACGTCGGCGAAACCGAGCGGCGCCAACCACTCGGAGTTGCGGCGCATCGTGGTCTTGTCCGGGTCGAGGACCTTGAACGCCTGCTCTATATATGTGGCAGCGTTCTCTTCGATCTGTTCGCGAGTGAGTGCGGGCCTCGTGGTGCTGCGGCCCGACGGGTCACCGATGAGCGCGGTGAAGTCGCCGATGATCAACACGACCGTGTGGCCGAGGTCCTGGAACTGGCGCAGCTTGCGCAGTGGCACCGCATGGCCAAGATGCAGGTCTGGGGCGGTGGGGTCCACGCCGAGCTTCACAACGAGTTGCCGGCCGCTCTCCAGCTTGGTGGCGAGGGCCTGCGCCGGCACGATGTCGGCGGCGCCGCTCGCGATGGTCCTCATCTGCTCCTCTACGGCACGCACGGTACCCGATCACGCATCCTCTCGAATCCGGCCCGTTACCGAAACGGCACGGCTGTGCGGTGGTGTGGCCCGCTGATTGCAGGTCATACTAGCATGATGCAACCAGCCCCCTGGCCTTCGTGCGGTACAGTATGCCCGTACCGCATCCGGAGGCCGCTCTCTCTGAAGACCACGAGGACACACGACGCATGAGCGCATACGACGACCAGAGGCCACGGCCACGGCCACGCCCCCAGCCCCGCAAGAAAGCCGCAGGGGCATCAGCCGGCGGCGCCAAGCGTACGCCACCCTCGAAGAGGCGCGCGAGGGCCGACGCGAACCGTTCGTCCACCACGCGTCACACGCAGCCCCCTTCGGCCGGGCGGAAGACGCGCGGATCCCAGGCGCCACGCCAGCAGGCGGGCTCGGCGCGTCCGCGGCCTGCCGGAGAACGGGGCCGCGTCCGGAAGCCACTGTCCAAGGGCCGCCGGATATGGCGTGTCGTGTGGCGCACCGGCCTCCTGATCTTCCTGGTGATGCTGCTGGCGGGGGGCATCGCGGGTTGTATCGCATACGAACGCCTCACCGAGGATCTTCCAGACCTTTCGGGCACCACTGAGCCGCTTGCGGAGACCAGTGTGATCTACGATCGCAACGGCGACGTGCTTGTGGAGCTGCACGCGGAGCAGAACCGCACGTACGTTCCGCTCGCGAGCATACCGATGCAGCTCCGTCAGGCGGTCATATCGACCGAAGACCAGCGATTCTACGAACACGAGGGCGTGGACCCCTGGGGCATCGCGCGCGCCCTGTGGGTGAACGTCACACAAGGCAAGCACCACGGCGGCTCCACGATCACTCAGCAGTACGTGGTCAACACGCTTATCGAACGCGAGGACACGCTCGCGCGGAAGGTCAAGGAAGCGATCCTCGCGTACCAGCTCGAATCTCAGTTCACGAAGGACGAGATTCTCGAGAAGTACCTCAACACGATCTACTTCGGCCATGGCGCGTACGGGGTCCAGGCTGCGGCGGTCACGTACTTCGGTAAGGACGTGAGCGACCTGACGACAGCCGAGTGCGCGATGATCGGGGGGCTTCTCAGGTCGCCGGGCGGATACTCCCCGCGTATCGACCCGGAGGCGGCCAAGGCGCGCCGCGACACGGTTCTCGGGCAGATGCTCTCCCTCGGCTATCTCGATCAGGCGACCCATGACGCGGCTGTAGCCGAGCCGTTCACCCTGGCGGCCCCTGCCCCCACGGCCACCATCGCCCCGTACTTCGTGGAATGGGTCAAGCAGACCCTGATCGATGAGCACGGGCCTGACGCCGTGTACAAGGGCGGACTGCGCGTGGAGACGACCCTCGACCCGGCCGCTCAGGCCGCCGCCGAGGAGGCCATCGCGTCTGTGCTGGACCAGCCGGACGATCCGTCGGCGGCGCTCGTGTCGCTGGACCCGCGCACCGGTGAGGTCGTGGCGCTCGTGGGCGGCAAGGACTTCGACACCCAGCAGTTCAACGTGGCGGTGCAGGGCAAACGTCAGCCAGGCTCGTCGTTCAAGCCGTTCGTGCTGGTCACGGCGCTCCAGGAGGGCATCTCTCCCGAGCAGACATACGAGAGTTCGGCGGGCTCGTTCGCGATTCCGGGTGGACAGACATGGAAGGTCTCCGGCTACTCGGGCGGCGGGCCCATGCGTCTCCGCGTCGCCACCGAGAAGTCCATCAACTCCGTCTATGCGCAACTCATCCTGGCCGTAGGCGCCGATGATGTCGCCGAGACGGCTAAGAGCATGGGCATCGAAACGCCGATCAAGGCCGTGCCATCGATCGCGCTCGGCGCGCAGGAAGTGACCCCGCTCGAGATGGCCTCGGCGTACGGCACGCTTGCCAACGCCGGCGTCCACGTTCCCGCACACGGAATCACCCGCGTCACATCGATCGATGGCGAGGTGCTCTTCGAGGCCCCGACCACCGGGACAGAGGTCATCTCGCCAGCCGTGGCGTACGTGACGACGGACCTGCTCAAGGGCGTCATCTCGCGCGGGACCGGCACGGCCGCGAAGATCGGTCGCCCCGCGGCGGGCAAGACCGGCACCACGCAGGAGTACCGCGACGCCTGGTTCGTGGGATACACCCCACAGCTTTCCACGGCCGTGTGGATCGGGTACACCGAAGGACAGATAGAGATGACGAACGTCCACGGGAGGAAGGTCACCGGCGGATCCTTCCCCGCGCAGATTTGGGCCGGCTTCATGAAGACGGCGCTCGCGGACGTGGAGGCCATGGACTTCGCACGGCCCCGAGGCGTCACCTCGGCGACCATCTGCCTCGAGACGGGCATGTTGGCAGCCGAGCACTGCCCGGAGACCGGGTCGGCGATCTTCCTCGCCGAGTCGCTCCCCGCCGAGTGCGAACTCCACGCCGAACCGGAGGTGGTGGACGTTCCCAACCTCATCGGGACCCAGAAGGTCGATGCGCTGGCGACCCTCACCGAGCTGGGACTCATCGCCCAGGTGGAGGAGCAGCCGGTCGCGGGCGTACCGGCGGGCATGGTGGCCGACCAGTCACCCAGGTATGGCGAGCAGGTGCCGCCGGGATCGACCATCGGCGTCATCGTGTCCTCGGGACCGCCCAAGACCGAGCCACCGGTGGCGTCCTTCACATACCTGCCCGAAGAGGCGCGCGTCGGCGAACCCGTCGAGTTCGACGGCACCGGATCCAGCGACCCCGACGGCGAGATCGTGAAGTGGTACTGGGAGTTCGGACCCGGCCCGGATGCGAACGCCGAGGGCGAGACGGCGGCCTACACGTTCGAGAGCGTGGGCACGTACACCGTCACGCTCTGGGTGACCGATGACACCGGCCTCGTATCGAGTCTGCCCGTGGAGATCGAGGTCAAGCCGTAGCGAAGCTGCTTCCGGCGCCGTAGGCTAACGGAGACCGCGGTAGAAGTGCCCGCTCGTGGCCGGCGTGATGAGAGCCTCACCGGGCGCGGCGGCCCCGGACACCACGGACGCCACGGCCGACGTGAACGTCCGCACCACCTCCGCGGCGCGCTGTGCGCCTTCGTCGCTGAAGTCCAGACGGACGGCGGCGACACCCGCCGCGACGACCTCATCCAGCGCCCGGGACAGGTCGAGGGTCACGGAGTTCAGGACGTGCGACCTGCCGGACGGGTCTGTGGTCACCGGGAACTCATACCCCTTCTGGTCGCGGAGACGCCACCATCCAGCGCGTCGCGCGCACGTGCCGCATTTCCGGCCGCATGACCCCGCGGCCATCAGCACGCACTGCTCGGCCACCATCAACTCGATGCGTCCCCACACGAGTAGACCGACGGGCACGGTCGAGGATGCGACCACCTCGGCAAGCTGACGCCCGCTGAGCTCTGGAGACGCCCACACCAGGCTCGCCCCAAGACGACCCAAAACCTCCACCGAGTACGCGTTCACCGTGTTGAGCGGCCAGTCGGCCTCGACGGGCGCAGAGGGCCCGTGTGTGCCGAGGAGCCCCAGATTGCCGGTGAGGAACGGCCCGCCGGCGGCCATACCTTGGGCCCACGGCATCTCATCCGGCCACACCACGCGCGGAAGCAGCGGGCGGACCCGCGCAGGAAGATCGTCCGGCGTCTGCCCGGCGTGGACGCGCAGCCACACCCTGTCCGCGCCCGCGTCGACACATGCGGCGGCGGTGGCCGCGTCCCATGCCGTGGCAACCACGAGCGGGACGCTGGTGCCCGCACCGTGCCTACGCGCACCCGGGAGCGACGGCGGAACGGGGTGGCTGCGTGAACGGTGGGCCCACGGCCCGAGACGCGCCTCATCGAGCTTGCCGAGGGCCTCACGTCTGACCGCGTGAAGCCTGGAGTACCCCATCCCCGCACCGGCCTCGAGGTCGATCTCCCATCGCCCGGCCCGGTATCCCGAACCGCCCAGCCTGCCCACGTGCTCCACGATCTCATCGACACCGATCGGCTTCGTGCGCGCCGGTTCGACCGCCTCCCCTTCCGCGTGCGCGGTGTGTCCAGCCGCCGACACGGTGACCGAGAGAGGCTCCCCTATCCGCGCCTTCACGCGGATATCCACGGGAACCGCGTTCCGCTCGGTCGTGGCTCCCTGGCCGTACGTTCGCCGGGCCGCGTCGAGCAGCGTCGCATTGGCAACGCGGAACACCCTGTCTCCGGGTAGCACCTGTCGCTCGACCTCCAGGGATACCGTCGATCCAGCCGGTGCCGACGACGCCCTCGAACCCCCGATCGACAGCGCTCCGGCGGTCTGCGCGAACCGACCAGCCCGGGTCCAGAACTCGAGGGTGTCAGAGGGATCGAGCGCCCGCTCGAGTGCGACCTCGGCACGGCCGCGGTCACTGGCGGCCACTCGACCGACGAGCACCCCCCGGTTGTTGGGCCGCGTGTAGCTCATGAGCTCCGGGCCACGCTCGCCGGTGAGGTAGGCGTCCGTGAACCCGCGGTTGAACGCCTCCTCGAGGCGCTCCCACTCAGACGGGAGAACGTCGTACCGGTCGGGATCCTCGAGCGCGCGATCGAGCGCGGCACGGTACACGGAGGTCACGATCGCCACGTACTCGGGAGACTTCATGCGACCTTCGATCTTGAGAGCCGCCACGCCCGCCTTGATCAGCTGCGGCAGCTGCGCTATGCCGGCCAGGTCCCTGGTGGACAGCAGATAGTGGCCTGGGACCTCCACGGCCGCACCGTCGGCATCCAGCAGCTCGTAACGCATCCGGCACGGCTGGGCGCACAGACCCCGGTTGGCCGAACGCTGGCCGATGAGGGACGACATCAGGCACTGCCCGGAATACGAGTAGCACAGAGCCCCGTGTACGAAGGTCTCCACCTCGACGCCGGCACTCGCGCATGCCGCGATGGCGCGTGGCGGGAGCTCCCGGGCGAGCGTCGCTCGCTGCACGCCTTCTGCCGCAAGCAGGGACACGGTCTCGGCGTTCATCGCGTCGATCTGCGTTGACGCGTGGACTCGGACGTTGGGTAGCGACCGCCTCAGCACCGACAGCATGCCGATGTCCTGGACGATGACGGCATCCACACCCGCCGCCCATGCGGTGTCGATGAGGTCGAGCGCGTCGGACACCTCGGAGGGGAGCACCACGATGTTCGCCGTGAGATAGACGCGCGTTCCGCGGAGGTGGGCGAACCGGACCCACCCGGCAAGGGTCTCGATCTCGAAGTTGTCCGCGCCTCGACGCGCGTTGAACGAGCCAAGGCCGAGGTAGACCGCGTCGGCGCCGTTGTTGACCGCCGCAACGAGCGCGTCCGGACCTCCCGCGGGAGCGAGCAGCTCCACTTCTGACGTTCGTGTGTCAGGCAACGCTTCTCTTTCAGGGAACGGTATGCGCCCTACGGGCGTCTATACGGACGGTATATACTATGGCTTCAGCATCGGCGCACACCGGATCGGTGCGTGCCCTGACCATCATAGACGGTACGCGCGGAGGGAGCCCCGTGTCGAGACGCACACGGACACGACGCCAGAAGAAGAGCCACGTGGTCCTGCCGATCATCGCCAGCATGCTGGTGGTCACCATGCTGGGCGGAGTGCTCATCGTGGGTGCCGCCGGGGCGTTCGGTCTCACCCTCGCAGATACGTGGCTCGCAGATCTTCCGGACATCGACGACGCCAGCGCCTTCGAGGTGGCACAGGCTACCCAGATCTACTCGGCCGACGGCGTACTCCTGGCCAACCTGTTCCTCGAGAACAGACAGGTGGTGGGGCTCGACCAGATCTCTCCGCACCTCCTCCACGCTGTGGTTGCCGTTGAGGACGAGCGTTTCTACGAGCATGAGGGCGTCGACTACCAGGGCATCGTGAGAGCGTTCGTCACGAACCTCACATCGGACCGCCGAGAAGGCGCTTCGACGATCACGCAGCAGTACATCCGCAACACGATCCTCGCCGAAGAGCGCTACGACATCAGCTACCGGCGCAAGGCGCGCGAGGCATGGCTTGCGCTCGAGCTCGAGCGCCGGTACGACAAGGACGAGATCCTTGCGATGTACATCAACACCGTGTACTACGGCGAGGGCGCGTACGGGGCAGAATCCGCCGCCCTCACCTACTTCAACAAGCACGCGAACGAGCTGACCGTGGCCGAGGCGGCACTCATCGCAGGCCTCCCGCAGTCGCCGATCCACCTCAGCCCGTACGACAATCCGGAGGGTGCCGTGGCCCGTCGGCAGTGGGTGCTCTCGAAGATGCACGAACTCGGCTACATCACTGACGAGGAGTACGAGGCCGCGAAGGTCGAGGAGCTCGCGCTCGAGAAGTCGCCCACACTCGACACGCAGGGCGTGTACGCCGCCCAGTACTTCGTGGCCCATGTGAAGAAGGTGTTGCAGAACCAGTACGGCACCGACCTCGTCTTCAAGGGCGGGCTCACCGTCTACACCACCCTCGACACCCGTCTGCAGACGTATGCCGAGGAGGCCGTCAACGGCACGCTTGACCGGGCGGACGACCCCGACTGTGCCCTCGTGGCTATCGACCCCCGGACCGGCTACATCAAAGCCATGGTGGGTGGGCGCGACTGGGACACGAACAAGTTCAACTTCGCCACGCAGGCCCGCCGCCAGCCGGGTTCGTCGTTCAAGGTCTTCACGCTCGTCACCGCGCTCGAGGAGGGCATGAATCCCGATCGTCGGCGTGTGGATTCTTCGTCGCCGGCGCTCATCCCCACGGGAGGGAGCACCTGGCGCGTGAGCAACGCGGGTGGCGGCGGTCGCGGCTACATCACCCTGCGCCAGGCGACGGTGGGATCGGTCAACACCGCGTTCGCACGACTGATCGCCGAGATGGGCGCCGAGAAGGTCGTGGAGACCGCACATCGCATGGGGATCGAAAGCGACCTTGAGCCCTTCCTTTCGCTGACACTGGGAAGCCAGGAGGTCACACCGCTCGAGATGGCATCGGCCTTCGGCACCCTTGCCGCGGACGGGCGACACTACCCGCATACTGCTGTCACGAGCATCGTCGGCCCCCAAGGCGAGACCATCTTCGAAGCCGAGCCACAGGGCGAGCAGGTCGTCAGCCACTCTATCGCGTACGCGGCCACACAAGTGCTCAAGGGCGTCATCACGGGCGGCACCGCGACACGTGCGAACTTCGGCCGACCAGCGGCGGGCAAGACCGGCACCACGCAGGACTATCGGGACGCCTGGTTCGTGGGTTACACCCCGCAACTGTCCTGTGCGGTCTGGATGGGATACACGCCGGAACGACCGATGCTCAACGTGCACGGAAGGCGGGTCTTCGGCGGGACATACGCCGCACCGATCTGGAAGGACTTCATGTCCAGAGCCCTTGCCGACGAGCCGGTGATGGACTTCAACCCCGCCCCACCGCCCAAGTACACGTGGAAGAAGGAGTGGGAGATCCCCGAGAAGGCCGTCCCGACGCTCATCGGTCTGACCCAGGAGGCCGCTATCAAAGCCCTGGAGGACGCGGAGTTCGAGGACTACACGATCACGAGCGTGTTCAACGAGACGATCGCGAAGGGCCTCGTGGTGTCACAGACACCGGCGGCCGGATCGAAGGTGATCCCGGACGAGACGACCGTGACGATCGTCATCTCAAAGGGCCCGGATCCGAGCAAGGCGCCGCCCCCTGAGCCGGAACCTGAACCCGAACCGGAGCCCGAACCGGAGCCCGAACCGGAACCGACGTCGACCCCTACGCCGAAACCGTGACAGACGACACCCCGGTCCGCACGGACCGGGGTGTCGTGTCTTCCTGATGGAATGGGGCTTCAGAAGCGTTTCACGCGCACCATCCCCGATGTGCAGACCACGTCAACGCCCCGGGACTCGATGCGATCGAGAACGAGGTTCATGCCGAGTGCGTCAGAACTGATGTGCCCGGCGATCACGAGCGCAAGCCCGATCTTCTCAGCGTGCTTGCGATGTTCCTCCGAGTAGTGCATGCCGATGAGCGTGTCGACGCCCGCCGCCAGCAGCTTCTCGAGGGCCTCCTTGGGCCCCTCGGTCCCTCCGGTCATGTCTACGGCGCACGTACCGCATCGCCTTGACCCGGAGCCCTGTATGGTGATCGGACCATACCCTTTCTTGGCGGCGTCGGCGTACTCGGGCACCGAGCGCAAGACCTTGATCAGGTCATCGAGCGTGCGCGGCGCCTCACCGTCCACGAGCTCCTGTACGAAGCGGTTGACGTTGTTGTCAGCGGGTGTGTGACACGACATCGAGGCGAACCCCAGGTGACGGGCGGCGTCCACCGCCTGATAGTGGTTCGCCGGCATGATCCGCCTGCGGACTTCTTCAGCACGTGATGCTATGAGCCCGTCGGCGACGCCGATCCCGACTCCCCGGGCCGCCCACAGGTCGGCCTGCATGTACATGACACGGTGCAGGTTGGCGAAACCGGGACCTTCAGGATGGTGTGCGAAGACGAGATCGATGGTCTGGCCCTTCTCACGCAAGCGGTCTGCGAGCAGGATCTCGCCTACCTGCATGTCGATCCCTGTGATCAGCCCCCGGACCTCGAGGTCGGGGTCACCGGCGCAGATCCGTGTATCGTCGTACGGATTGGACAGTCGCTCCTGGTCGAAGAACTCCTGCTCATCCGGGCTGAGCGCCTCGTGCTCCTTCTTGGCCGCCTCCAGGACGGCTTGAATCTCCTCCCGCGAACGCGCATCGGCCTCGATCCCCGCCTCGACGGCCGTGCGATAGATCTCACCCAGTCTCATCCGGTCCCCCTATCATCGTCTGTCCTGCGCCTTGTCAGGCGCGGCCCTGTCCGTCCCCTGGAAACATACGCGCTGTCAGTGACATAGAAGCGCAACTCCAGATCGTGCCCCGCGCTCAACCCCACTCGTCCGCTTATGGAGACCGCCTCGTCCGGCACGTGCGCCGCGTCGTAGACGGCGATCACACCGCCAAGCCGCTCGTCGTTCAGGCGAAGGTCGACACCGAACGCCTCGGCCACCTTGGCGGGACCGTTCGACACCGCGATGCCGCTCCTTCCCCGCCGATGCTCCATGATATCCGCGCCCCAGAGAGGTTCGACGGCCCGCACGAGCACCGCCCCGGCGACGCCCACAGGCTCTGTGACCAGGTTGAGCATGTGATGAACGCCGTACGTGAAGTAGACGTACGCGTGAGCCGGCGGTCCGTACATCACCCTGTTGCGCGTGGTCACACCCCTCGTTGCAGCATGTGAGCCCGGGTCGTCCGCGCCGAGATACGCCTCTGTCTCGACGATGCGCCCGCCGCAAACGGTATCACCTACCGAGGTCACCAGGATCTTGCCCAGAAGGTCGCGCGCCACCAGGGAGGTCTCACGCTCGAAGAACGACGCGTCCAGCGGAACGAGGCCCTCGACAGACGCCGTGGGAGCGCAAGCATCGGATCCCGCAACGGGATGACGGCTCATCGCTGCCGGTTCCGCCGGAGAGACGCCAGCAGATCGTCGAGCGGCAGCGTGTTCAACACCATCGACGGCGACACCCAGCCCCTCCTTGCGGTCGCCACTCCCCACCGCATGTGGCTGAACTGCGTCGCTTCATGAGCGTCCGTGTCGATGACCACCCTCACACCCGCCTTGCGTGCCATGCGCAAGTGGACGTCGTTGAGATCGAGCCGTTCGGGATGGGCGTTCAACTCGAGCGCCGTGCCGGTCTCCGCCGCCTTCTCGATGACCGCCTCCATGTCGAGATCGAACGGATCCCGCCGACCCAGTAGACGGCCGGTGGGATGCCCGATGATATCCACAAAGGGGTTGTCCATCGCAGCGATCAGACGGTGTGTCGCCTGTTCACGCGATTGACTGAAGCCGTGATGAAGCGATGCGATGCAGTAGTCGAAGCGTGCGAGGACGTCATCGGGGTAGTCCACGCCGCCGTCGTCGTCGATGTTCAGCTCGATGCCCTTGAGCAGCACCGGCCCCCCATCGTCGAGCGCGTTAAGCTCGTCGATCCGTTCCCACTGCCGCTCCAGGTCGGCCAGGTCCAGACCACCCACCATCCGGAGCTCGTACGCGTGGTCGCTACACCCGAGGTACTCGTAGCCGAGGGTCGCGGCCCGCTGCCGGTTCTCTTCCAGGGTCGACCGCCCATCGGTAGCCACCGTGTGGGAGTGGAGGTCGCCACGTATATCCTCCCGTGTGACCAGATCCGGCACCCGGCCATCGAGGGCGAGCTCGATCTCGCCTGCGTCCTCACGAATCTCCGGGGGCATCACGGGCATGCCGAGCGCCGCGTACACGTCCGCTTCGGTGGCGCACTCGAGCCGCTGATCATCCTCGATGCGGAACACGCCGTACTCGTTGATCTTGAGCCCGCGCGACTTCGCTATCTCACGAAGATGCACGTTGTGTTCGGCCGAACCGGTGAAGTACTGAAGCGCTGCACCCCAGCATCCGGGGTCCACCACCCGCACGTCGGCCTGGCGACCCGACGTCGTCATCACGCTCGTCTTCGTCTCCCCGCTCGCGAAGACCTCGGTCACCACCGGCAGATCGCGTACGGCCTCCATCACGGCAGCGCCATCCCGGGCGGCAACGAGCACGTCTATATCTCCTACGGTCTCCTTCATCCGGCGGATGCTGCCGGCGTACTCGGCCTGCTCTACGCCCCGTAGAGCCTTCAGTTCCTCGACGAGCTTGGAGGCCAGCGGCAGGGCGTCCGCCAGGAGGATCCGTTCGCTCAGCTCCCGGTACCGGCGCACCCCCTCGGCGATGTTGTCGATCGTCTTGGCGCCGAAACCGGAGAGCCCTTCCAGGCGGCCCTCATCGAGCGCCTCCTCGAGGTCGTCCACAGAGATGATTCCGAGATCGTCATACAGCGCCTTGGCCTTCTTGGGGCCGACTCCCTGGATCCGCATCAGCTCGACCACGGAGGCCGGCACGCGAGCGACGACCTCCTCGTACTCCGGGAACGTTCCCTTCTCCAGGAGGGACGAGATGACGCTCGCGATCTTGGCGCCGATCCCGGGGATCTCGGTCAGGCGGTCTGCGAGCGCGGTGGACATGATGTCCTCATCCCAGGCGCGTACGGCATGGGCGGCTTTGTGGTAGGAGAGGAATCGATAGCGGTCCTCCCCCGCGATCTCCAGCAGGTCGCCGAAGTCGTCGAGAGCGGTCGCGACAGCGGCGTTGTCATACGCGGGCATGGTGCTCCATCCGGCCGGGTGCTCCCCCAGGATGATACCTGAGGCCCGGCGCCGCTGGCGCCGCCCTACGGGCCGGGGCTCACTCCTCCGGGGAGCCGCACTGCTCGATCCATGCGTCATCCCGCTCAAGCGCCTCGCGCGCGGCCGTCATCTGCTCGGCCACACGCTCGGGAGCCGTCCCGCCCGGAGTCGTCCTTCGTGCGACGACGGCATCGATGTCCACGGCGTCGAGCGCCTTCTGGTCGAAGACGGGTGACGCGGCCCGGAGTTCCTCCACGGTGAGGTCCTGCAGCGTCCGTCCCTCACGCTCGCACATGAGGACGAGCTTACCGACGATCTCGTGCGCCTCTCTGAACGGCACGCCGCGCTCGGCCAGGTGGTCGGCCAGGTCGGTCGCCGCCATGAAGCCGCCCCGCGCCCCCGAACGCATACGTTCCACGTTCACGCGCATCGTGGCGAGCATGCCCGTCATGGCGTGCAGCGCGGCGCCGTACGTGTCCACCGCATCGAACGTCGGCTCCTTGTCCTCCTGCATGTCCTTGTTGTAGGCCAGGGGAAGTCCTTTGAGGGTGACCAGCAACGCGGTGAGGTCTCCGAGCACACGACCTGTCTTCCCGCGCACGAGCTCGGCGAAATCGGGGTTCTTCTTCTGCGGCATGATGCTCGAGCCGGTGGACCAGCTGTCATCCAGCGTGATGAATCCGAACTCCTCGGACGACCACAGGATCAGTTCCTCGGCCAGACGCGATAGATGCACCATGCCCAGCGTGCATGCATAGACGAGATCGGCGAGGAAGTCGCGATCTGAGACCGCATCGAGCGAGTTGGGGGAGATCGACCCGAAGCCGAGTTCTGCGGCCACCGCCTCCCGGTCGAGCGGGAAGGTGGTGCCGGCCAGCGCCGCGCTGCCGAGCGGCATGACGTCGGAGGACGCGTATGCCCCTTTGAGACGGTCCAGGTCGCGAGCGAGCATCCACGAGTACGCGAGCATATGGTGAGCGAACAGCACCGGCTGCGCCTTCTGCAGGTGTGTATAGCCCGGCATCACGACATCCCGGTTCGACTCGGCGAGATGCAGCAGCGTCTCCCGGAGACCGTTCACGCGCCCGGCGAGCTCGAGCGAAGAACGGCGTGCCGCAAGCCGCGTGGCGGTCGCCACCTGGTCGTTGCGCGAGCGCCCCGTGTGCAGTCGCTTTCCAGCGTCACCGATTCGCCGTGTGAGCTCGGCCTCGATCGCCATGTGCACGTCCTCGTCGGCGATACTGAAGGTGAAGGCGCCGCACTCGATGTCCTTGAGTATCCCGAGGAGCCCTTCCTCGATGGAGGTGGCGTCGGCTCCGGAGATGATGCCGCGGCCGGCCAGCATGCGCGCGTGCGCGATAGAGCCTGCGATGTCCTCGGCGTACAGACGCTTGTCCACCGGGAGCGACGCTCCGAACGCCTGCTGGAACTCGCCCGGGGTGTGCTCGAAGCGGCCGCTCCACGGGGTCCGGGCGTCACTCATCGTCGTCACCAGGCTCGCTCGCCGCGGTCAGCGCGTCGGTGGACGCCTCTGCGGGCACATCGTTCGGCGCCTCCAGTGCAGAACCGGACTCAGATGGCATCGGCCCTGCAGGCTCTGATGCACGGCCGCTCTTCTGGCCCACCAGATAGCCGAGGCCGAAGGCGGCGAGTCCGGGTACGAACAGCAGCACGATGACGCCGATGATGATCAGCCACTCGGCTCCGCCTGGCATTCCGAACACAGCTGCCTACACCTCGCCTTCCTTGCCCATCTTCCTGCGCTGACGGGCCCACACCTTGACGGGCAGTCCGTGCAGGTCGATGAAGCCTTTCGCGGCCGCGTGATCGAAGCTGTCCGAGGCGTCGTAGGTGGCAAGGTCGTAGTCGTACAGGGAGTACGGGCTGCGACGGCCGACCGTGACGCAGCTGCCCTTGTAGAAGCGCAGCCGGACATCACCGGTCACCAACTGCTGGGTCGTCTCGATGAAGCCGTCGAGCGCCTCCTTGAGCGGCGAGAACCACATGCCGTTGTACACGAGCTCGGCCCACTTCTGCTCCACGCCCAGCTTGTAGTGCAGCACCTCGCGCTCCAGGCACAGGTCCTCGAGCGCCTTGTGCGCGGTGATAAGGGTCAGGGCTCCGGGCACCTCGTATACCTCACGGCTCTTCACGCCGATCAGGCGGTTCTCGATCATGTCGATACGACCGAAGCCGTGCCTACCCGCGAGCTCGTTCATCCGGGAGATGATCTCGTGGAAGCTCATCGCCTCACCGTCGAGCGCGACAGGAATACCCTTCTTGAAGCTGATCTCCGCGTATTCCGGCTCGTCGCAGGTGTTCCCGCGGGAGTCGGCCGTGAGCGTGTAGATGTCCGCCGGCGGCTCCACCCACGGATCCTCCAGAGCGCCGCACTCGATGGCCCGGCCCCACAGGTTGTCGTCGATCGAGTACGGGCTCTTCTTGGTGGTGGGAACCGGGATCCCTCGCTCGGCTGCCCAGTCCATCTCCTGCTCACGCGTGCGCAGATCCCACTCTCGGACCGGAGCGATGATGCCGAGGTCGGGATCGAGCGCTGAGATCCCCACCTCGAAGCGCACCTGGTCGTTACCCTTGCCCGTACAGCCATGCCCGATGTACCGCGCGCCGTGACGGTGCGCCTCCTCCACGAGATGCTTCACGATGATGGGGCGGCTCATCGCCGAGAGCAGCGGGTACTTGTTCTCGTAGAGCGCGTTTGCCTGCAGTGCACGGGACAGGTACTCCTCGACGTACTCTTCGCGGACGTCCTTGACGATGGACTCCACTGCGCCGATCGTGAGCGCCTTCTGGCGGACGAACTCCAGATCCTGGCGCTCCTGGCCCACGTCGATCGCAAGCGCGATCACGTCCATGTCGTGGTTCTCCTGGATCCACTTGATGGCGACGGATGTATCGAGCCCACCCGAGTACGCCAGGACACACTTGTCTTTGCCCACGCTTATCGCCTTTCCGTATGCAGCGTCATCCGTGACCGTCAGTTGCGGCCGCGGAACTTGTCGAGTCCTTTGACGATCGCCTGCGCGGCGGTCTCGTCCGCCGTGACGATCAGTATCGTGTCGTCGCCTGCTATGCTGCCGAGGATCTTGTCGATCGACGCAGCGTCGAGCGCGGCCGCGACACCCTGGCCGCCGCCAGCGGTCGTCTTCACCAGCACCAGCTGCTGCGACTGCACGACGTCCTCGACCAACTCGGCGATCATGCGCTGGAGGTGGATGTCCTCCGCCAGCACGTAGACGCCCTCGGGGAGCTTGCGAAGCCCCATGTCCGCGATGTCGCGGGAGACGGTCGCCTGCGTGCAGCTGAACCCCGCCTGCTTGAGGTGCTCCACGAGATCACGCTGGGTCCTGATGCGCTCTCTCCGCACTATGGTCCTGATCGCATCCTGTCGCTGAGTGCGCTTCCGCATGGCGACCCCTTTCCGTCTCTAGAGGACCAACGACATCCACGCACGCTGCGCGTGCAGCCGGTTCTCCGCTTCGTCGAACACGATGGAGCGCGGCGAGTCGATGACCGACGCACTCACCTCTTCGCCGCGATGGGCGGGCAGACAGTGCATGAACACGGCCTCGTCATCGGCCTGCGACATGAGATCATCGTCGACGGTGAAACCGGCGAAATCACGCAGCCTGCGCTCATGCTCGGCCTCCTGCCCCATCGACGCCCACGTGTCGGTGACGACGACGTCCGCCCCTGCCACCGCTGCGCGGGGGTCATGGCCGACCGCGACGCCAGCACCGGTACCGTAGCGTCCCGCGAGGGACCTCGCCTGCTCCACGATCGCTCCGTCGGCCTCGTATCCGGGAGGGGTGGCGATGGCCACGTCCATGCCCGTGAGCGCGCCGGCCACCAGGTACGTGTGCGCCATGTTGTTCCCGTCGCCCACATACGCCAGCCGCAGACCCGGGAACGCCCCCTTGTGCTGGCGGATCGTGAGCAGGTCGGCCAGCCCCTGGCACGGGTGGTGGTCATCGGTGAGCGCGTTGATCACGGGAACGGACGCGTGCTCGGCCACCTCTTCGATGTGGCTCTGCGCGAAGGTGCGCAGGACGATCAGGTCCACGTACCGTTCGAGCACCTTGACCGTGTCATGCACGGTCTCCTCGCGGGAGAACGCGTCGTAGGGTCCCATGACCACGGGATGGACGCCCAGTTGGACGCAGCCGGTCTCGAAGCTCACCCGCGTGCGGAGCGAGGGCTTCATGAAGATGAGTCCCGCCATCGCACCATCGAACCTCGGCCACTCGTCAGGACCCTGGCCGGCGACATCCAGGACGTGCGCGACCTCGTCTGGCGTGAGGTCGGCGAGCGTGAGTAGGTCACGCCCCTTGAGACTCTGCATCATACTGCCTCCAGGACGATTTCAAGTGTATTCAGCAGTGTATCAGTTTCGTCCTTCCTGCATACAAGAGGTGGGAGCAGACGCAGGATGCTCTCGCCGATGGCGTTCAGCACGATCCCTCTCTCAAGACACGCCGACGCCACTGCCTTAGCGTTGGGCTCCACCAGCTCGGCCGCGAGCATCAAGCCCCGGCCCCGCACCTCGCGCAACGCCCCGGTACGCCGTCCGAGTTCTTCGAGCGCGTCGCGCATGTACGAGCCCGTCCGTTCCGCGTTGATGCCGAGGTGCTCACCCTCCAGCGCGTCCAGGGTCGCCAGGGCAGCGGCACAGATCACCGGACCGCCGCCGAACGTGGATCCGTGGTCGCCCGGCGCGAACGCCCCGGCCGCCTCCCCGGAGGCGAGCACCGCGCCGATGGGGAGACCGTTGGCAAGCGACTTCGCGAGCATCATGACGTCGGGCCGGACACCGTATCCCTGCCAGGCGAACGGCGAACCGGTGCGGTAGCAGCCTGACTGCACCTCGTCGAAGATGAGGAGGGCGTCACGCTCGTCACACAGCGCCCGGACCGCGTGCAGATACTTCTCATCGCACGGATGGACGCCCCCCTCGCCCTGTACGGGCTCCAGGAGCACGGCGCACGTGCCGGGGGTGATCGCCCCCTCGAGCGCGGCCAGATCGTTCAACGGCACATGCGTGAACCCGGGAAGCAGCGGAGCGAACGCCTCCTGCTTCGAGGCCTGGCCCGTGGCCGAGAGCGCCGCCATCGTGCGTCCGTGGAAGCTGCGCTCCGCCGTCACGACATGGAAGCACGACTCGCCGCGCTTCGCCTTCCCCCATCGGCGGGCCAGCTTGATCGCGCCCTCCGCGGCCTCGGTGCCTGAGTTGCAGAAGAACGTCTTCCATCCGCCCCCGGCCAGCCCGGACAGCCGCTCGGCCAACGCGGCCCGATGCTCGACATGGTAGAGGTTGGAGACGTGGACGAGCCTGCGCATCTGATCCGCGACCGCATCCGCGACCGCCGGATGCGCATGCCCGAGGTTGACCGCGCCGATGCCGGACACGAAGTCGAGGTACTCCCGGCCCTGGTCGTCATACAAGCGCATGCCCTCGCCCCGCTCGAAGAGTACGGGCTGCCGGGCGTAGGTGGGCAGATGGAACGCGGCATCAAGCGCCGCGAGCCGCTCGTAACGTGCACCCATCGTCACAGTGTCACCTCGCCCTCGTACGCTGCGTAAGTGGCGTCGTCTTCGAGGCCGAGGCTCGACGTCTCGGCCGTGATCATCGTCCCTACACCCTCATCCGTGTACACCTCGAGCAACAAGGCGTGCGGGATGGTGCCGTTGAGGATATGCGCGCGCTCGACGCCCTGACGCAGGGCATGCACGCACGCACCGACCTTCGGGATCATCCCGGCGGCGAGCGTGCCTCCGTCTAACATGCCTTCCGCCTCATCGAACGACAGGGCGCTGATCAGCGAGCCTTTGTCGGCGAAATCTGCGTAGAGGCCGTCCACGTCGGTGAGGAAGATCACCTTCTCGGCGCCGAGCGCGGCGGCCATCTCGCCGGCGACAAGATCCGCGTTGATGTTGAAGGAGCCGCCATCGTCTCCCGCTCCCACCGAAGCGATGACCGGGATGAACCCGTCTTCGATGAGGTCGGTGACCACGGTGGTGTCGATGGAAGTGACATCACCGACGCGACCGAGCCGCTCGTCCTTGCGCGTGGCGCGGATGAGGTTGGCGTCGTCACCCGCGATCCCCACCGCCAGGCGACCGTGCGCGTTGATCGCCGAGACGAGGTCGCCGTTCACCTTGCCGACGAGCACCATCTTCACGATCTCCATCGCCTCCGGCGAGGTGACCCGCAGGCCGTCGACGAACTCGACCGGCATACCCAGCCTGTCCATGTACGCGGTTATCTCTGGTCCCCCGCCGTGCACGATCACTGGGTTGATCCCCACCAGCTTCATGAGCACGATATCGGCGGCCACGCTGTGCCGCAGCGTCTCGTCCGTCATCGCGGCGCCGCCGTACTTGATGACGACCGTGCGACCCCACGCGCGTTTGATCCACGGAAGCGACTCCATGAGGATCGCGGCCTTGTCATGCATGTCCATGGGCTGCTCCTTGATCATGAGCGGTAGTCCCCGTTGATGCGCACGTACTCGTGACTGAGGTCGCACGTCCACACGGTGGCTTCGCCAGAGCCGACGTGCAGGTCCACCAGCACCTCGATCTCCGGCTCAGCGAGCGCCCGGGCCGCCTCGTCCTCGTCGAAACCGAGGGCGGTGCCGTTGCGGCACATGGTGATCCCGGCGAAGACGATCTCGAAGGCTCCCGGATCCACATGCGCGCCCGACTTGCCGATGGCCATCGCGACCCGTCCCCAGTTCGCGTCCTCGCCGTAGAGCGCGCACTTCATGAGCGGCGAGTTGGCGATCGCGAACGCCGCGGTCTCCGCATCGCGCTCGTCGGCGGCGCCGCGCACCGTCACGGTCACGAACTTGGTGGCGCCCTCACCGTCGCGAACCACCATCTTGGCCAGATCCGTGGCGACCTGCGTGATGGCGGCGCTCACCGCCTCGTAGGCGGCACTGCCCGACTCGAGCAACGCGCCTCCCTCGGCGCCTGAGGCCATGAGTATGCACGAGTCGTTGGTGGACGTGTCCGAGTCGACCGTGATGCGGTTGAACGAGCGCGAGACGGCATGCCGGAGCAAGAAGTCGCACGTGTCCGGCGACAGCGGCGCGTCGGTGGTTAGGAACGCGAGCATCGTCGCCATGTTCGGCTGTATCATCCCGCTTCCCTTGGCGATACCACCGACGGTGAAGGTCCGCCCCTCGGCCGTCACTGAGACAGCCGACTGCTTCTGGAACGTGTCCGTGGTCATGATGGCTTCCGCCGCAGTCTCGCCGCCAACGGGACCCAGCGCGGCGACCGCCTCGCGGATCCCCGCCTCCACGTGGTCTATCGGGAGCGGCACGCCGATCACCCCGGTGGAGCAGACCGCCACCTCGCCGGGCAGGCAATCAAGCACCTCGGCTGTCGTTGCCGCCATCCGCCGCGCGTGGACCATGCCCTGATCCCCGGTGCAGGCGTTGGCGTTGCCGGCGTTCACCGCGATCGCGCGCAACATCCCGTCGGCCGTATGGGCACGCGAGACGAGCACCGGGGGCGCCGCCGTTGCGCTCTGCGTGTAGACGCCGGCGGCGGGACACGGAGCGCCGACGGCGATCACGCACACGTCGCGCCGGCCCGAGCGCTTCAACCCGGCGCTGACGCCGGCCGCGACGAACCCGGCCGGTGCGGTCACGCCGCCTGCCTTATCTGAGAAGACGAACTCCTCGGCCTGTGCCACGTGCACTCCTTACACGATCGGGACGGGCGCTTCGAGGCCCGCCGTCTCTTCGATGCCGAGCGCCAGGTTGGCGCACTGCACTGCCTGCCCCGCGGTCCCCTTGACGAGGTTGTCGATCGCGCACGTCACCACGAGGGTGTGCGTCACCTGATCCAGCGTCACGCCCACGTGCGCCCGGTTGCTGCCCCGGACATGACCCGTGGCCGGCTGGACCCCCGGGTCGCAGACGCTCACGAACGGTTCGCCCTGGTACGCCTGCCGATATGTCGCGTGAACCTCCTCGGGCGTGACGCTGGCGTCGCACTCCAGGTACACGGTGGAGAGCAAGCCTCTGCCGAGCGGTGCAAGATGCGGCGTGAACACGACCGCCGGAGCGTCCAGTCCGAGGTCGCCGAGCGCCTGCGCGATCTCCGGGGTGTGCCGGTGGGACGTCACCTTATAGGCGGCGACCGAATCCGCGGCGTTCATGAAGTGTGTGGCCTCCGAGAGACCCCGCCCTGCGCCCGAGACGCCGGAGATCGCGTCGACGATGACCCGTCCGGATACGACGACGCCTGCCCGGACCGCCGGTGCGGCCGCAAGCAGCGTGGCGGTGGGATAGCAGCCCGGACAGGCGACGAGCCGCGCACCCGGGAGCGACCCCCGCCACAACTCAGGCAGACCGTACACCGCCTCCGGGAGCAGACCTGCCGCGGTGTGATCCGCCTGGTACCAGGCACCGTACACCGCCGGGTCGCGCAGCCGGAAGTCGGCCGACGCGTCCACGACGGTGCGCCCGGCCCCGAGCAGCGTCGGGGCGACCGCCATCGCTGCCGTGTGCGGCACGGCGAGGAACACGACCTCGGCCACGCGCGCCACCGCATCCGCGTCATGCGGCCCATAGACGAGGTCGCACGATGCGAGTCCCGGATACAGCTCCGACACCCGACGTCCCTGGTCCCGCTCGGACGTGACAGCCACGAGCTCGAATGACGGATGTCCAAGCAGTAACCGTGTGAGTTCGGCCCCCGCGTATCCCGCGGCCCCGATGATGGCTGCCGATATCACGATTCTTTCCTCCCGATCGTCGATCAGGAGGACAGAATACGCTCAAGTGCGAATAATGGCAACCATTATGCAATATTTGTGCGTATAGTGCCGGCTGCTCCACCAAGCGCACGCGCCTGCCCGCTACGCGCCGGGTCAAGTCGCCCTAGCCGCGCACCTCGCCACCCACAGCAGCGCACACCTTGCGTACGAGCTTGTCGTGCACAGGACGGACGTCCGCGTCCGAGAGAGTCCTGTCGGGGGCACGATACGTGAGCGAGAACGCGAGGCTCTTGGTCCCTTCCGGAAGCCGCCGTTCCCGGTCCTCGACGCCTTCGGGGTCGCGGTACACGTCGAACAGGCGCACCGACTCAAGGAGGGCGCCGCCCGCGGATTCGATGGCCGAGACGACACGTTCGGATGTCACGTCCTCAGGCACCACGAGTGCGAGATCCAGTGCGGCCGCCGGATGACGCGGAATCTCCTTGAACGTGGTCGTCACCTTCGAAGCCGCCTTCAGGAGCGCGGGAACGGATATCTCGAAGAGCGTCGCCGGGCCGCTGGCGTCGAATCGCTCCAGCACGTCGGCCGACACCTCTCCGAGCCAACCGATCACGTCACCGCGTACGATGACCTCCGCCGTACGACCCGGCTGCAACCAGGGCCGTTCCGCCGCACGCACGCTCCAGCGTTCGACGCCGAGCGCCTCGAGCAGGGACGCGAGAACGCCCTTGCCGTCGAAGAAGTCGAGCCCCGGCGCCTGCTCGTTCCATCCCGGACGGACCCACGAGCCGGCCAGCACGCCTGCGGCCATCAGACGCTCCTTGGGCTGCTTGCGGCCCTCTGACGTGACGAACACCGTGCCCATCTCGTAGAGATGCACATCGGCGATCCCACGGCGCTGATTGTGAGAGAGCGCTCGCAGCAGACTCGGGGCGAGCGTCCAACGCATGACCGCCTGCTCCTCGGACATGGGGTTGATCAGCTCGACCAGCAGCTCGTCCGAAGCGAGCTCCCAGCCCAGACGATCCAGGTCGGCTGGATCCCCGAACGAGTACCCCACGTGTTCGTCGAGGCCCGCCGCACGCAGCACCGACCCGATGCGCGACACGAAGCGCTGACGGGACGTCCTCCCGCCGATCCGCCCGCCGCCGCCCGGCAAGGTCGACGTGATGTTCTCGAGTCCATACAGGCGCGCTACCTCCTCGATGAGGTCGACCTCCCGCTCAAGATCAGGCCGGAAACCGGGAACCACGACCTCGAGCTCGTCTCCGGAACCCTCTGCTGAGAGCCCGAGCGGCCGAAGGAGCGTCGCGATGACCGAAGTGTCCAGATCCGTGCCCAGCAAGGCGTTCACGCGTCCGGTCCGCAGTCGCAGCTGCAGCGGTGCACGCTGGCCCGGATAGGCATCCACGAGGCCCGGAGCCACCGTGCCACCGGCCACTTCGGCGATCAGCGCGGCCGCCCGGTCCGACGCACGGCTCGCGAGATCGGGATCCACGCCGCGCTCGTACCGGAGCGAGGACTCCGAGATGAGTCCGAGCCGGCGGCTCGTGCGGCTGATCGACGCCGTATCGAAGCACGCCGACTCCAGAAGGATGTCGGTCGTGGCCTCGGAGACCTCGGTCTCCTCGCCGCCCATCACACCCGCGAGAGCGACAGGACCGTCGTCGTCGGTTATCAGGAGCGTGTCGCTCGCGAGACGCCGCTCCTGCCCATCGAGCGTGCGGATCGTCTCGTCCTCGCGTGCCACCCGGACCGTTACCGCCGCGACCCCGTCGCGCTTGGCGAGCGTAGCCAGGTCGAAGGCGTGCAGCGGCTGGCCGAGCTCGAAGAGGATGTAGTTGGTGACGTCGACCACGTTGTTGACCGGACGAGCGCCGGCCGCAGCCACGCGCTCGGCGAGCCAGGCGGGTGACGGCCCCACCTTGACACCGCGGATGACACGCGCCGTGTACCTGGGACACAGAGCGCCGTCCTCGATCTCCACGCTCACGAGATCTGCGGCGGGCGCGCCCTCCTCCACCGGCGCCGAGGCAGGGACGGTGAACGTGGCCCCTGTGACGGCCGCCACCTCGCGGGCCACACCCACCATCGACAGGCAGTCGGGGCGGTTCGGGGTGACCTCGAGCTCGAGCACGGTGTCTGCGATGCCGTAGTACTCGGCGAACGGCTCACCTACCGGCGCATCGGGATCGAGGATCAGCAGGCCGCTGCCGTCGCCGCCCACCTCGATCTCCGTTGGCGAACACATCATGCCTTCGGAGACCAGACCACGGAGCTTCGCCCGTTTGATCGTCACACCGCCGGGAAGCGTCGTGCCCACCTGCGCCACCGGGACCTTGTCGCCAGCCTCGAAGTTGGTGGCGCCGCAGACGATGTTCAGCGGTTCATCAGCGCCCACATCCACCGAGCAGTACGACAGCCTGTCGGCGTCGGGATGCTGCTCCTTGGTGATGACCTGACCCACAACGACACCGTCGAGTGCGGCGCCGAGCGTGTGGACCGCCTCGACCTTGGTGCCGGTCATGTCGAGCCGTTCGCACAGCTCGTCGACGGGCAGGGTGACGTCCACGAGTTCCTTGAGCCATGTGAGCGATACACGCATCGCGGGATCCTTCCTCAGGGTCGGTCGCTATCGTCGCCGTGACCGGTCACCCTTCGGGGTGGCCGGAGCGGCGGTCGTCAGAACTGGTGCAGGAAGCGGGTGTCTCCTTCGATGAAGTGGCGAAGGTCGGGCACACCGTACTTCAGCCCCGCTATCCTCTCGGCGCCGATACCGAACGCGAAGCCCGTGTAACGCTCCGGATCGATACCCACGTAGCCGAACACGTTGGGATCGACCATCCCGCAGCCAAGGATCTCGAGCCAGCCCTCGCCGCCACAGGATCGACAGCCCTCGCCGCCACAGATCCCGCAGGAGACGTCCACCTCGGCCGACGGCTCCGTGAACGGGAAGAAGTGCGGGCGCAGCCGCACGCGACGATCCGGCCCGAACATCTCGCGCACGAAATGCTCCAGCGTGCCTTTGAGATCGCCGAACGTGATTCCTTCGTCCACCACCAGCCCCTCCACCTGTGTGAACTGCGGCAGATGGCTCGGATCGGCCACATCCCGGCGGTACACCTTGCCCGGGACGATCACGTAGATGGGCGGCTTCTCGCTCTCCATCACGTGGACCTGGCCGGGGCTGGTATGCGTCCGCAGCAAGACGTCGCTCTCCCCCTCCACGACGGCCGTGTCCCCCGAGAGGTCCCTCACGTAGAACGTGTCCTGAAGCGCGCGCGCCGGGTGGTCCGCCGGATGGTTGAGGGCGGTGAAGTTGTAGTAGTCGAGTTCCACCTCCGGGCCTTCGGCAACGCGGTAGCCCAGGCCGGAGAAGACTTCGACGATCTCGTCCACCACCTGGTGCAGCACGTGCTGATGGCCGAGCGGCCTTGCTCGCCCGGGCAGCGTCACGTCCACCGCCTCCGCAGCGATCCGGGACGCCCGCGCGGTGCGCTCGAGCGCCTCTCGTCTCCGATCGAGCGCCGACTCGAGAGCACGCCGCACCTCGTTGGATACGCGCCCTGCCTCGGGTCGCTCCTCGGCAGACAGCGAGCCCAGTCCGCGCAGGATCGCCGTGAGCGAACCCTTCTTGCCCAGGTACGCGATGCGGACCTCCTCGAGTGCGTCGAGCGTCGTGGCGCCCTCCACGGCCGTCAGCGACTCAGCCTCCAACGCCCGCAAATCTTCTCCGATCGTCATCCCGACCTCACTTCTTCCATCCGTGTACGGAAAGGGAGCCGCTCCGCCCTTGTCACAAGGACGGGAACGGCTCCCGCGGTACCACCTTGTTTGGCCGATCACTCACCGGCCCTCTCACTCCCGTGCACCATCAACGCACGGCCGGGATCCTCTCCCGGAGGCCCGATATCGGGGGCACCGGCTCACCTACTCGGGCCGCAGGCCCTTTCAGATCGCAGCTGATGGAGTGAACCGCGGGTCCTCCGCCCGGGGTCCTTGCAGTCGGTGGGACCCCTCCCTGGCGGGCGGCTCCTGAGAACCGCGCCTCTCCGTCGTCGCCTCATGTGCGATTGGTACGTCAGTCTAGCATCACTCCGCAGCGCTCACCAGCGAACATGCGACCTTCCCTGCAGGCACGACGGCGACCACCACACCCCGCACGTCGTTCCGGTCGACGGGCTCCACATCGGCTGCTGCGTTCGCATCGCCGCGCATGCGGAGCGAGCCATCCGGCTCCACGCCCACGACCCGATGCACCACCAGGTCGCCATCATGTGCGAAGACGGTGAGATCGCCCTCCCGCGGCTCGGCCGCGACCCGCGTGTACACGATCAGATCGCCAGGATAGAGCGCCGGGCGCATCGAGCCACCCTCGACGTACAGCATGCCATGCGACCACGCCAGCACCAGCGCGACGACCGCGAGCCCGGCCCCCGCCACGCGGCGCAGCCACACCGCCCAGCCGCTATCGGACTTGCTCTGCATCTACGTAGACCGACGCGCGGACGTAGTCGCCCTGAAGGTCGTTGCCGGCTTCGGACGGCAGGCTTACCGCGAGATCGAGGTCTGCAGCCTGCCCGGCTCCAAGCCGTATCGGTGCGGTCCTGAGCGTGGACAGGGGCCCGGCGTACAGTTCCACGCCGTTGCACGTTGCCCGGCACTGAAGCGCGTTCCAGAAGTCGGTGATGCCCGCCTTCTTCGCCGCGCTCGTGACCGCATCGCACGCGATGGATCCCGTGTTGCGGACCTCAAGCGTCCTGCTGACCGTCTCACCAGGGGCGAGCCCTTCCACGGTGAGGGCCGCCGATGTCGGCTCCACCGAGACGAGCACGGTGCCCGCCGTGATCATGTTGTCCTTCACCTCGGTCTGTGCTGTGAAGTACGCCCTTGCTCCGCCGATGGACAGCATCGCTGCGATCAGCGCCACATACGTGAACAGTCGCTTCATCGTTCTCCTCCTTGCGGATCTCGCCGCCGAGGGAAGGTGGCGGATGGATGGTATGCGGGGCCCCGCACCGCACATCATGGCGCCCGCGCTTCAACGTGCCCTTACCAGAGCCTCACCGGCAACCGAACGATGCGGGCCCGAGGTCGGACCGATGCAGAACGACGAAGGCCCCGCGTTATGCGGGGCCTTCGTCGTCACGCCGTGGTACAGGACCGTCAGGCGCCCTGCGCCGCCTTGGCGACCTCCACCAACTTGGCGAACGCGGCCGGATCGTTCACGGCCATATCGGAGAGCACCTTGCGGTCGAGGGTCACTTCGGCCTTCTTGAGACCGTTCATGAACACCGAGTACGACAGACCGTTGAGGCGGGCGCCGGCGTTGATGCGGGCGATCCACAGACGGCGGATCTCACGCTTCTTGTTCCGGCGGTCGCGGTACTGGTACTGCAGCGAGTGCTGCAACTGCTCCTTCGCGCTCTTGTAGCGGCGGCTACGGTCTCCGTAGTATCCGCTCGCCTGATCGAGAACGGTCCGGCGCTTCTTCTTCGCGGTGACTGCACGCTTCACCCTGGGCATGGTCGATCACTCCTTGGAAGGATACGCGAGCTTCGGACTAACCGACGCCCAGCTTCTGCTTGATGACTTTCTCGTCCGCCTTGTGCACGAGGCCGTCCTGGCGGAAGTTGCGCTTACGCTTGGGGCTCTTCTTCTCGAGGATGTGGCTCTTGAAGGCCTTCGCGCGCTTGATCTTGCCGGTACCAGTGAGCTTGAAGCGCTTCGCGGTACCCTTGTGGGTTCTCATCTTGGGCATGTCGTCTCCTATTCCTTCGCGGCAGCGTCGCCGGAGGCAGCCTCAACGGCCTGTGCCGGCTCTGCCGCGTCGTCCGACCCGTCAGCCTCGGCCTGCTTCTTCTCGGCGGGCTTGGCCTTCACCGGCTCCTTCTTGTGAGGCGCCACCAGCATGAACATATTGCGGCCTTCGAGTTTGGGCTTGGACTCCACGAACGCAAGGTCCGCGATGTCGGCCTCCAGCCGCTCGAGTATCGCCAGTCCGCGCTCGGCGTGCACCATCTCGCGACCGCGGAACATGATCGTCACTTTGACCTTGGCGCCCGCCTCGAGGAAGCGCACGACGTGCTTCTTCTTGGTCTCGTAGTCGTGCGTGTCGATCTTCGGGCGGAACTTGATCTCTTTGACCTCTACGCGCGTCTGGTTCTTACGCGCCTTCTTGGCCTTCTGCTCCATCTCGTACTTGTACTTGCCGTAGTCCATGGTCTTGCAGACCGGCGGATCGGCGTTGGGAGCGATCTCGACAAGGTCGAGACCCTGTTCGTCGGCCATGCGGAGAGCATCCGAGACCATGAAGATGCCGAGCTGCTCACCTTCGTCCGAGATCAGACGGCACCTCTGCGCCCTGATCCGATCGTTGAGCCTGGGCTCTGTCGTGCTGATACGCTTCACCTCCGTCAGGTGGGGGCCCGTATCCGGCCCCGTCATCAAAAAACGCCCCGCGGCTTGACTGTCGGGGCGTTCAGCCGAGCGGACCGTCTTCTGCGTCCGCTCGATCATCCAGACCAGACAGCTGCACATCTCGTGCGCCGGCAGGTGGGGACCATCTCGTACTGTCGTCCAGACGGGGTCCCGCTTGTACGGTATGGGGTTGTAAGTCACGTGAGTATACCGGCCGGCCGGAAGGCTGTCCAGCAGCGCATGGGCACATACTGGACAGTGACCGCGCCCGGCCCGCGACTGTGGGACGGACGCCATCCATGTGACCGCGCTCAGGGAGGCCCGCATGAACGACACGCCCGGACCCGCCACCATACTCGTCGTGTTCGGCGCCACCGGAGACCTCATGGCGCGCAAGATCGCCCCTTCGCTCCTTCATCTGGACCGCCAGGGTCTCCTCCATCCGCGACTGCGGGTGATCGGGTTCTCACGACGCCCGTGGTCTGACGCCGACTTCCGCGACCGCGTACGCGACACGCTCACCGAGCGCCATCAGGATCCCGGCCCGCCCGAGGCATTCCTGGAGCGGTTCACCTACCGCCGCGGCACCTTCGAGGACGCCACCGCCTACCATGCGCTTGCAGAGGACATCGGCGGGATCGCAACGGACTGGGGCGGATGCGTCGACAAGCTGTTCTACCTTGCGGTGCCTCCGGACAACTACGAGACGATCCTCGGCAACCTCGCGGCGAGCGGGCTCACCTCGGTATGCAACGCCGAAACCGGATACACCAGGGTCCTGATCGAGAAGCCGTTCGGCCATGATGTCGCCAGCTCCAAGGCGCTCGACGAGCTTCTGGCCTCGCTCTTCACGGAGGAGCAGATCTACCGGATCGACCACTACCTTGCCAAGGAGATGCTTCAGGGGATCCTTGCGTTCCGGTTCCACAACCGGTTCTACGACGGCGTGGGCGCGCTCCGCGACGTGGGCCAGAACCACCTGCTCCAGATGCTCGCGCTGGTGACGATGGACCAGCCCCGGACTCTGGATGCCGACGACATACGGGCCGCGCGCGCTTCCCTTCTCGAGACCTTGCGACCGCTCCTGCCCCACGAAGTCGCACGCTCGAGCTACCGGGCCCAGCACGAAGGCTACCGGGGTATCGAAGGCGTGGATCCGGAATCGGAGACAGAGACATACTTCCGCCTCGAGACGATGATGTCGGGACCCCGCTGGGCGGGGGTGCCGGTGTCGTTCGAGAGCGGCAAGCGCATCGCCCCCGGACCGCTGAAGCGCATCGTGGTGACGTTCCGCCACCGGCAACCGTGCCTGTGCGACGGCACGACACACCTGCGCAACCGCGTGGTGTTCACGCTCGAGCCCGACGACACTATCTCGATCACGTTCTGGGCAAAGCAGCCCGGCTTCGACTATGAGGTCGAGGAGCGCGCGTTCGATTTCGCCCTTTACGAGAAGCGCGAGAAGCTGCAATACGTGGAGGAGTACGCCAAGCTGCTCTACGACGCGGTCCGCGGGGATCAGACCTCGTTCGTCTCCACCGACGAGGTCCGGGCGATGTGGCGGTTCGTGGATCCGGTCATCGAGGGGTGGGGCGACGGCGCCGTGCCTCTGGACTCCTACGCCCCCGACACGCACGAGGCGGTGGAGCGGGCACGGGAGGCGCTCGGCCGCACCGGAACGAAACCTCAGGTCGGCGTTCTCGGACTCGGCAAGATGGGGACTGGCATCGCGCTCAACCTGCTCGGCCGCGGATGGGAGGTCGTAGGGTGGAACCGCACGACCTCGGTCGCCCGGGCGATGGAGCCGGACGGGCTGATCGCCACAGACTCCCTTGAGGATTGTGTCGCGGCGCTCCGGCCCCCGCGGATCGTATGGCTGATGGTGCCGGCCGGCAACGCCGTCGACGCCGTGCTCTTCGGCACCGGAGACGCACCCGGACTCGCACACCTGCTGGAGCCTGGCGACATCGTGATCGATGGGGGCAACTCGCGCTTCACCAGCGACGAACCCCGCGCGGAGCGGCTGCGGGGCCGCGGCATCGACTTCCTCGACTGCGGCACTTCGGGCGGTCCGTCCGGGGCGCGCAACGGCGCGTGCCTCATGATCGGCGGCGACCGGGAGGCGTTCGAGCGTGCCGAGGCGGTCTTCGCCGACATCGCCGTGCAAGGCGGCTATCGCTTCTTCCCCGGTGTGGGCTCGGGGCATTTCGTGAAGATGGTCCACAACGGGATCGAGTACGGCATGATGCAGGCGATCGCCGAGGGGTTCTCGCTGATGCGCCGCTCCGAGCGCGACCTCGACCTCGAGGCGGTGGCTGACGTGTACCAGCACGCCAGCGTCATCGAGTCGAGGCTTGTGGG
>LDZT01012750.1_pt1 | contig 30998 bp, 23 predicted proteins | sample 615521 | NCBI WGS metagenome assembly LDZT01 (sample SAMN03408292, study PRJNA278302) | terrestrial metagenome | isolation source: oil reservoir sample SB1 | place: USA: Alaska, North Slope, Schrader Bluff formation | collected 2011-09 | reverse complement strand
TTCATCCAAAACAGAAAATCCCCTTTTATTCAATTCTATATGCTTCTCTAACAATATTCAACGTTTTTACTAAATCTTCACAATTTAGCCACGTTCCATCTCCTCTGCCAGTTCCCGCAGTTGCAGCAGGGCATCCCACGCGCTTTCTTTCTGCTCCACCGCCATATCGTTCTATAGCCCTGCTAACTTCAGCACGTACATGGCAGCTTTCAAGCGGCTGGCTTTTCGCCGCTTCCATTGCCGTGCGTACCACCTCCTCCAGGGCAGCGCCGACCATGTGCAAGAGCTGCGCCATGTAGGCTGCCCGCAACACACGCCGGCGTTCCTGCAGGGTTTGCATGAAGGCTACATCCTGGTTGCGCCAAATATTGACCCGCGGACGGCTGATGCACATACAGTTTGGGATATCTTCTGCGATGATGCCCTCCGGTTGCCCTGCTGCGGCGCAGCCAGGTAATGGGAGCCGAGTTCTCAGCCAGGAAGTCAAACGGAAAACAAGAGTGGTACGTGTGTTTCCAGAAGTAGACGTTTACCTTGCGGTTTGTAAATTTCAAAAACCTACGGTATGATTGATTGTCTGTTTTGAGAATGCTATCATTATATCTAAATTATCAATAAAAGAAGCGCACTGAACATGAAAGCCGCCGAGAAAAACAAACTCTATTTCATCTTGATCGTATCCATTTTATTCAGCGCCTGCAGCAGCGCACAAGTCGTCCAGCTTGAGGCAACCCCTACTTCCCTGCCGCTCCCTACTGTTACCATCGCGCCCACTGCCACCGCCACTGAGCTGCCCTCCCCCACGCCCGATACGCGCCCCCTGCCTGAGAACTGGAAGGAGTGGTCGATCATCCCCGAATTTTCCAATCACGCCATGCAGATCTACCAGCAAGGGTTGTCTATGGGCAACAACCCGCACCATTTTTCGAAGGTGGGTGATTGCCAGAACACCACCGGTTTCTTCCTGGGCATCTTCGACAACCCGCGCGGGGCGAAGGAATACCGCCTGGGGGATGAGTACGAATATCTGCAGGAAACCATCGATTATTTTGCAGGCAGCTTCAACCGCCAGAGCAAAGCCGTCAAAGGCGGTTCAAACGTCGCTTATGCCTTGAACTCGATGTATGCTGACCCCGAGGAATGCGAGAGCAACGAAACCCCCTTAGCGTGCGAGGTGCGCCTTTACAAACCCAGTTTCGCCATTGTACGCATGGAAAAATGGGGCAAAAAACCGGTTGATCTGTATGAGAAATACATGCGCGAGATCATCGAATATCTCATTTCACAGGGTGTGGTTCCCATCCTGGTCACCAAGGCAGACAATTCCGAAGGGGACCATGGTGTTAATTTGACCATTGCCAAATTGGCGTACGAGTATGACATCCCCATGTGGAATTTCTGGGCGGCTGCTTGGCAGCTGCCAGATCATGGATTGCGCCTGGATGGTTTCCATTTGAAAGTTGGCTATATCCAATTCGACAACCCGCAAGCGATGAAATTGGGCTGGCCGGTGTGCAACCTGACCGCATTGCAAACCCTGGATGCGGCACGAAAATTTGTTGAACAATGAAAGAGAAAAACCGTATGAGCAACACAATCAAGAAATCAAGCTTATTCATGATCTTCACACTGGCTTTCACAGCGGCGCTGCTTTCTGCCTGCAGCTCCAGTCAGGTATCCCCCGAAAGCGTGGTCGCGGAATATCTGAGCGCCATGGCAGTGCAGGATTCAGACGCGATGGTAGCCCTCTCCACCGCCAATTGGGAAACGAGCGCCCTGATCGACGCGGACTCGCTCACCAATGTGAGCAGTACGATTAAAGACCTGGACTGTACAACCATCCAAAGCGATGCTGAAACTGCCGATGTGGTTTGTAACGGTGAACTGGTGTTGACCTACAACGACGAGGATAGATCGATTGATCTGAGCGCGTTCACCTATCACCTGCTCAAGGTCAATAACGCCTGGTTGATCGATGCACGGTCATAAATAGATCCCTGAAGCCTAATCACCACAGGAATACCATCACACTATTCCATGGATGAATGGTAAATAAAAAAAGAAGGGCAGGGATAGATATGCCTGCTCTCTCTTTTTACGTAGACTTCGTATTCATTAACGATAGAACTTCAAGTTAGTTTCTGGTAAGGGTATATCGCCATTCAACCCGAAGGATTGGTAGAACTGATCTTTGACCGCCCACAGAGCGCTGGAGGAGCGGAAAATAGCCAGATCGGTGCGCCCATCACCATTGTAATCAGCCGGCACAGGAGTATCCCCCGCCACACCGTAAATTTGATAGAACTGGTTGCGCACCGCCCACAGACTGTTAGAAGGGCGGTAGATGGCAATATCATCATCACCATCGCCATCATAATCAGCCGGTACGGGTACATCTCCATTGACACCAAAACCTTGGTAGAACTGTTCCCTGACCGCCCATAAGCCGAGGGAAGGGCGATAGATGGCAATATCATCATCACCATCGCCATCATAGTCAGCCGGCACCGGGATATCTCCCGGTTTTCCGTATATCTTATAGAATTGGTTTCTGATAGCCCATAAACTATTAGAAGGGCGATAGATCGCCACATCCGCTTTGCCATCCCCGTTATAATCTGCCGGGACAGGAATATCCCCGGATTTACCATAATTGATGGTGAACTGACCATTCACAATCCATGTACCGGTGGCTGGTCTGAAAACAGCGATATCAGTGCGTCCATCACCATCATAGTCGGCGGGGACGGGAATATCGCTAGATGCTCCCAGCGTCTTATACAACTGGTTTTTAATTGCCCACAAATAGGAGGAAGGGCGATAGATGGAAAGATCAGCCGTTCCGCTGCCATCAAAGTCAAATTGAGCTGGATCAGGAGATTCCAGGGATGGATGAACAATGCTGACACCGCGCATTTCCATGCCGGCATAGCTGCCTCCCCAGGTCATGGTGTGATCAGAATAATCCCAGGTATCGTGCAGGATAACCGTGTTGGTAGCGCCATCATACCCCACCCCGACCATGGTATGCCCCTGCACATGAATCATTACAGGATAACCAGCATCGATCTCTGCCATATAATCGGCAAAGGTAAAGCCGCTCGAGTAGATATTATCCGTGCGCTGACTGTAGCAGTCCGTCACGGTGTATCCGCGTGAGCGATAAAAATTGCGGATGCCCACCATACCGTCATTGATGATATACGGCTCCTGGTACCGATAGGCATCAATATCCGTGCAATACAAAGGAGAACCGGAGGAACTGAACCAGAAAGTGGTGGCGCCATCGGGATTTTCGTAGCCGTGCTCCCACTGGTTGGTCTTCATATAATCACCCACCGCATCCCCGTAGGTATGTTCACTCCAATTGCCATACCATGGGTCGTGCGAACCTTCCGTCCCATAGGAAACCCAGTAATCATCCACATGCCCACGCGTAGTCCTGCCATCCAACCCGAGATGAGTAGCACTCAACGGACATTGATGGCGGGTGGCACCGCTGCTATCCGTCCAATCGGGCCAGACACTGTTATCTAGCGGCATCACTCCCCCATTGGTATGACCAGTATACATGTTGGGAAAACCATTACGATCAAAATAACCAGCGATCATGGCAGCAGAGGTAGCTGAACAACCAAATGACCAATTGAAAGCTGGTACGATCAAAGCTATGGAATTCTGGCTATTCTCTACCATGTCCGGAAGTTTTGTAACTGCACGCTGGATTCCAGTGGGTGCTTCAGCAGGACCGTGGATGATTTCTTTTTCCAGAACCGTTCCAGAGGATGTGGTAACTCGCTCCTGTTGGAAATATTGTGTCTGAGTGACAAGCTCTACCGAAGCAGTGCCAGGGACGGGTGTCGAAAGTATTCTTTCATCCAGAGTGACGTCGGTATCAGCGCCCTGATCTGCCTGTTGTTCCGTATTTTGCTGGATAATGACAGTGGGTTCCAGAAAGGTATAAAAGGGCTCATTCACTCCATCCGAAATTACCGCCCAGATATAATATGTCCCAGGCGCCAATCCGGTTGTGTCCCAATAAACTTCATCCCCAAAACCATCGGCATCCTCAGCAATATCCACTGCAAACCAAACGAAACCTCCTTCAGCCTGTGGATCTTCATTCACATAATATGCAAGGTCTATAAATGCGTTATCATCAGGATCATCATCCTGCCAGGCAATCTTTACAACCTCCCCCGATACGATCGTGAGATTCTGGTTGGGTTCGGTGAATTGAATTAGTGGAGAATTATTGACCTCACCTTGAGCGCTCACAGTACTGTGAGCGCTTACCACGCCCGTATTCACCAGAATAAGAATGTAAACAGTAATAATAAAGATATAGGTTTTTATCCTGCCGTGCATAATGGATACCCTTTTTACATAACTATGTGCAAGGATCATTCCAACCCAAAACCAGCACGGTCAAAACGATGTTCGAGATGGTTCTCATCAAGGAATTGGATATAATTGCGCGCCATCTCAGTATAGTGCTGACAGAAATCTGAATAATCACATAGATCTACCAGTTCCTGTACCGAATTTACTTTTTCAAAACGGGTATGATCAATATGCGGTAAATGCAGGGTGTTTACAAGCTCCGTTGTGCGACTATCATGCACAATCCACAACGCTGGAACACCATTACGAAGAGCACACATATTGCCATGGAAACGGCTACCAAAGGCAAAAGTAAATTCCTCTTCCTGAATATAATTATTCCAATCATTAATGCGGAAGAAGATGGCAGCATTTTTCTTCATATATAACTGCAATTCACGATTGCTAATGGTAATACCCGGAAAACGCTTTTCGATCTCCGAATCACCTACAAGCTTATCTTCAAATGCCATTTCAGGGAGTTCACTCATCATCTGGATTATCCATTTAGCATTAACACTCATCCCTAATTTAAGGATGTGAGTTTCCATCTTTGATCCGGTTGTGATGGACATGAGAACTTTATTTGAGTTGGGCTGCGGTAAATCAGGAAAACTCGCAATCAGAGACTTATAAACTGAAGGGCAGCCGATAATACGATAATTATGAATACCCATCTCTTCAAGACATTGCGCCGTGAATTCACCTCGGATCCCAAGGGTAACAGCTCTTTCCGCTGCCATCTTAAAGAATTGGATCTTTGCTGGGGATAAAGCCTTGACCAATTTCTTGGGTGTATCCAATTCCTTGGAGGCTTGCGCACCTAAACCAGCCATGGTGAACGGATGGGATGTTTGCTGCAGGAACTGGGTACAAACATTAATGAAACTATCACTACCATTGATAATGAAATTTGAGGATGGTAGTACTATAGAAAAATCGCCTTCAAGATCTTCCAACAAGAATGCCCGCACCCATATCTCCTTGATGTAGTTTAGTTGTTCCTTCATACTTTCCACAAAGAGCATATTGCCCGTGTTGCTACCGGTGACGAGCACTCTATCAGCCAGAGGACTATCAAATTTCTTATCAGATGAGAAAATAGGGTTGACCAGAACGGTTCGAGAAGATTCATTATAGATGTGTACACTGGGATCATTCACAAATCCTATCTTTCTTTTTAAAGGAGTTTGAATTTTTTTGACAGCCAAGACCTTTTTCAGGTCATATAGTTCTTCAAAGACCAATTTCTTGTCTTTCACATTGTCTGTAAAGAATTTGCGAATATTCTCATAATTTTGGATGATAACTGCATCATCTACATCAAACAAGCCCTTGACAGTACAGGCAACCATTTCATGTTCTTTATAATATGCAGCAGTAGCATAGGTCGCAACGGATGTATTGGAGGTATGAAACCGGAAATAGCTCTTTGTTTTTGTCGTGTAGGCAACCTTTCCACCTTGGGCTAGGTGCAAATAGAAGATCCAATCACCACATATATGCATCGAGAGCCAATTTTCATCTTCAAGCAAAGAAAGATCATCCGGTTTTTTGAAAACTGCGCCCGAAGCATTTGGAATGGTATTCTTTATGGCAAGTGCCTGGCTTACTTCCTTGTTCGCATCAATAATATATGAGGTGCGCCATTTTTGATCATTAATAGCACCCACATAATTAAAAAATGCATTCGAATTTTCAACACCATCCTCATTGACAAAACCATATTGGCAATAGGATAAATGCACCTTCAGATCGCGGAAAGCGCGCATCACCTTCTCAAGGAAGTTAGGCTCACAATAATCATCTGATTCCGCAATCCAGCAGTAATCGCTGGAAGCATTGAGAATACCTTTCGCCCACTGGTAATACACTCCTCCGGAATTTTTTTCGTTGAAAAGCAAGCAAGTGTTTTCGCTGTAACGTTCGGCATACTCCTGCAAGATCAATCGGCTGTTATCACTGGAACAATCATCCAGTAGCAGCACCTCAAAATTACGATAAGTTTGATTGTAAATACTATCTAAACGCTGGCGCAAGTATTTGGCATGATTGTAGTTAGGCACGATGACAGACACTTTAATAGAATCTTGTGCTTTCACTGCATTATTTAGCATTTGATTGTCATCGTCAATGGTTTGAATAGCAATCATTTTGTCATAGGTCGTATTATCTATAAAACGCGTTTGATAAACCTGCAGATATTTTTTAGCAATATTGACGATGTCAAATTCCTGTGCTTTTTGTTTCACCAAAGCTACCTTCTTCTGATAGAGATCCGTATCGGTAGCATAATTTACAATCTTGTTTGCCAGTACATCAACCGGTACAGTCCAATTATCCAATTTAAAAACATCGCCTGCTAGCTCACCATTAATGGTAAGCATTTTTACAACATCACCAATATCACTGGAGATGACTGGTTTATGACAGAGCAGTGATTCGATCAGTGATAAGGGTGCACTTTCAGAACGATAGAAGGAAGGAATCAAACAAACATCGGAAATAGCATAATAATCACAGGGATTATCTCGAAATCCTAGAAGGTGAATATACTCCGGTAAACTTTCCTTCAATAATTGCTGGTAAATCTCTCCATCACCAATCAGGAGCAGATGAATATCTTTCCCAGAAATCTGACGGGCAAGCTTGATCGCTTGGATAGCTTGCAGCCAACCTTTTTCGGGGATGGCACGACTGGCAACACATCCCACAAATGATTCTGGGAAAATTCCCAAGCCGGTGATATCAATGGGTTGTATGCGAGGGATTTTCATTCCGTTGGGTATCTTGGTGAATTTTTCATCCCTATATAAACCGTGCTGTTTGAACGGAAGAGTATTCTTATCAGCTACATACGTCCAATGGTCCACACCATCCTTTATACGATCATAGATTATTCTTAGTGTATTTTCGGGGAAATTTTCGTACATTCCATGTGAAGTTCCCACGTGGAAAATTTTCTGATGAAGTTGCTTATCAGAATTGAGAACGCTCGCGATAAAGGATTGATTTGCCTGGTGATGGGTGTTGATCACATTGATATCGAATTCCTTCAAGATCAACGCCATCTCCTTCACTTTATTCGTGGTAACCACGGGGATACTAGGATCGAGCATATCCCGCACCTTGGCAACACGTTCACTCGACCGAAGACTGTGGATTATCACAGATTGGCCTATCTGTTTGAGCTGGTTAGCCAGACGGATGGGCATAATCTCACCACCTCCAAGCGAAAAGGCAACAACGGAGATCATGATGTTGAGATGCACATCCTCCCTGATGATCTTCTCAATATCATATTTTTCTATGAAATCTTCCATTTGGGATGGATCATGGATCAGAACAATCCCACGGTCCTTCTCGTAGTTCTTTTCGATCTTCTGCAATGGAACCTGGTATTGTGTGCGGACGATCGATAGAAGTTCCTGCTCCCTCATCCAAGATTCAACCATCAATGACTCGTCCGAGCGTGGTGATATTACCTGCTCTTTCATCCAATGCGTGGCCGAATCTGAAAAAGCAATGGCTCCTCCATTGATGATCTGGAGCAGAAAATTACGAAAGTTTTCATCCGTCTGTAAAGCGGGAATTTCCTTGGTGACGAGATCCGACATAAATATATTTCGGAAGATACAGGCTGCTCGATACAATTGCAGCTCATCATCGAAATATTTTCTCTGGTTGACCCATTGGGAAGCCGATTTGATCCATCTTTCCGCAGTCAATGGAGGTTTTTGAGAAGCTTTGGTCTGAGAAACGAGAATTTTAGTAGGGCTGTAAGCTGCCATCACGCTTTCATCAGCAAAATATACCAACAATTCATCGAGAAAATTGTCATCACAGATATTCCCTTCAGGGACAATCCAAATGAATTCGGATGTTGCCTGCTGAAGCGCCTCCTTGAATAATGCACTATCTTTTTTACGCTGTTCAGAAGCAGTGAAGTAGTTGATCTTTTGCGGATGTGTCTTTACGTATTTCCCAATCAAATCAACAATCTTAGGATCCTCTTGCCAATCCACAATGAATAACTCGACATGTTGATGAGTTTGGGATAATACATTTTCCAGCCGGTTATGCAAGTCCTTCCAATCTTCCCCAGCTTCTATGATAACAGTAACCTGTTTAGCTTGTAACTGCTCAGAATATTCACGAATCAACCCAGAAGAGTACTGCAGTAGATCAGTGAGGACTTCCTGCTGCAAATTTGGATTGGTAAGGCAATTCTCGAATTGTCCAAAACGAATATAGTGTACAAATGGATTGAGATTTTTTACTTTTCGCAAATCAGGATACTGGTTGATGTAAAAACTCGTTGAAAAACAGGAATTGGGATCTCTATTCTCGCAAGCACCATGAAATACGTAATGGATTACTGAGGATGTTTTAAACTTGCCAATCACACGTAGTAAGGGATTTTTGCCGTTGCGCCATTTCCAGTAAATACTTTTCGTGAAAGCTTTCTGCACATCAGGGTTTTGTCTAAAATAAAAGTCCTTATCAAATAATCCACTTTTATGAATGATGATAGCATTTTTGTACTGTTTGATTATGTTAAATAATCCCTTTTGATAACCATTCAACCGGCGCCAATAAAAATAAGCATCATAAGATGATTTAGCTTTTCTTCCTTCCAAAAAACCAAACAGAAGGAAGTGGTATAGCGGATTTATACCTGCTTTCTCAACATCCGGGTTATTTTCAAGGTAAAAACAAGTATCGAAGAATTCGGAAGGATCTCGACCCTCCTTCCAACCAAATTGAATAAAATGTTTGAGTGGTTCAACATCTGCCAGGCGTACATCGCGGTTATGTTTAAGATAAAAGAAAGGATCGAACATATAGCTCTTTTTTATAACTCGCCACTCTTTTCTTTTATCGAACATGCTGTATCCTCCTAAAGAAATTTACCAACCGTCGCAAAGGGCGAGTAATACGCCAACTGGTGCTTAATACATAGCTTACATTTTCAATTTGTAAATTATCCATTTCAGATTCTAAATTATGTATATATTGATTTCTTTCGATTATTTGACATTCAAGCTGTTTTACCTTTTCTCTTTCTTCAAAAAACTGCTTGTTTAGCGTATCATACTGCTTGTTTAGCGTATCATACTGCTTGTTTAGCGTATCATACTGCTTGTTTAGCGTATCATACTGCTTGTTTAGCGTATTGAATTCATTCTCTTTATGAAAAAGCAATTCGTGATAAAGTTGAGAAAGAAATTCTGATCGGCTATTTTTGTTGCGATATCCTTCATCCCTCATTTCTTTCAAAATTCTGTGGTATTTTCCACCAAAATTTTGTTTCGTGAAATTACGTTTGGCAAAACTGTACCCATTATGCGCAAGTTTCCTTGCAAGACTCGGGTTATCCATAAGTTTTTCGATTTGGTCTGCCAATTGGTTATAATTTCCGGGTGTATATAACAATCCTGTTTTGCCGTCCTTTACTAATTCAGGAGTACCTCCTGTGTTTGTTGCAACAATCGGCTTCTCCAACAACATACCCTCTAATGTCACTCGACCGAATCCCTCCATTTGCGAGCAAACCAAAACCGCATCGGCTGATTCCACAAGGAACAAGATATCGTTCGTAAATGGAATCATATGAATCTCATCATTCAATCCATTTTTGGAAATTAAGCTTCCAAGGAAATTCACAAAATCAGAGTCCCCAGGTCCCACAATACTGAGTTCTACATTGCGATGACGGTTTTTAATCAATTCGGTTATACTACGAACCGCGTCTTCTTGTCCCTTTGAACGCACCACTGAACCGTATATTATCAGATGAAATGCTTCGGGGTTTTGGAAAATTTGTTCTTTATTTTCAACGTTCTTTATTTTCTCAGGAATTTCAATATAGCGATAAATGGTGTCTAATTTATCAGATGGATACTTACCAAAAAGGGTTTTACGGATTGCCAAGGAATTGGTAACAATCCTGTCAGACATATCATAGATAAAATCCAACACTTCTGGGAACGGGTAAAAGAATTTGAGATTATGATCCTTTTCTCCAAACTCAGTAACATTCCAAAGGTGCGGTTTCTTCAGTAAATAAGCAGACAGAGCGCCCCAAGGAATCACCAAACTGTTTGTGATAATCACATCAGGATTGATCTGTTCTATCAATGACAGATTATTCTGCAGAGATGAAAATGAGCTTAAATAAAGATTATTTATCTCACTTTCATTAATCTCGAGATTTTTATCCGCACACCACCATCTCGTCGGAATCTGAATGGTGCTGATACCATTTTTTTCAAGGCTTTCTACAAGCGGTCCTTCGGAAGGAAGAACAACCGTGCACAGAGCTCCATAATCCACTATTAATTCTGAAGTCAACTCGAGCAGGGAACGTTCTGACCCTGCCAATCCGGATGAATGTGAGAAAAAGCATACCGAAAGTGAGCGGTCATTCCGAACACAAAATAAATTTCTATAAGTTCTCTCCCCCATAAAGGATTGCCAATCTTGAGAGCGGTCAAATTTCCTGTATTGCAGTTCCATATCACATACGACGTAAATATCAAATCCCAAATCGAGAATTTTATCCAGAAGATCCTGTGGATCGGTACCATTGGCAATCAAACAAGATGGATTAAACTCGATGAGCAGACGAATATCGGGTATTTGTTGTAGTAGATTTTCCATACCCTCTAAAACATGGATTTCATTGCCTTCAGTATCCATCTTGATCAAAACAGATTTATTTGAGAATCGATCAAGATATTCATCAAGCGTTTCAGTATTCACAATGATAGTTTTTATCACTTTTTCATCGGGGTTTGCGATAAAACCCGATTGACTGGATTGTACTGAAACCTGAAAAGGGCGTTTCTCTTTAGTATTTGATATGGCTTTTCTGATCGTTTTTGCTTTAATTCCATTGAGATCAAGATTCTTCTTGAGGATCTCATAATTCTCAGGGATCGGTTCGAATGCATATATATCAACATCTGGATTCGCAAGACCAACCAGTGTTGAATAAAAACCGTAATGGGCGCCAATATCAACAAATGTTTCAATCCCCTTTGCTATTTGCCTGATAAGCAGCGCGCTCATTTCCTCAAAAACAATATCCGTATATTTCCACGCATAATTCGGGGTAGTGATCAAATCAAAATCGAATCGTCGTGTTGTGATTTGAATGACTTTGCTCAGGTCATAATTATCAGTCAATTGCAGATTGTCGGCGATTTCCAAATAATGCCTATAATCGCTGGTATCCTGTTTTGTATTCTGATTCCATGGTTTATCAGAACTGCAATAATGATTGATATAAGGATCTTCCAAAAATTCTTTATAGTAATCCGGGTACATAATATCATTACGAGTCTCGACGTTCCAGTTTTGTGGTAAAGGATAAATGGAATCATACAGTACCCCGTTTATAACATCTTGGTCAACATTCCGTAATTTTTCTAGTGGACTATTTTTTATAAATTTAAAGAATTCTTGTTCGATATTTTGCTGCCTCCACTTTTTACAATTAATCAACAAAACACCGCTGTTAAAATAGGAAGCTGTCTCAGGCAATTCCATTCGCTTTATATTCATTTCAGAATTGGAGCTTTTTGCAGCAGCCAGGAAATAATTCGAAATATCGATATTGAATAATCCTCGTAAACTTTTTTTAACAATCGTGTCAACATCCAGATAGATGGCTTTATCCAAATTAGGAAATAGGGATGGAATTATCAATCGATAGTAATTTACCTTTCGAAAATGGGTATTTGTCGGAACTGGATATGCATTGAAGTCATCTTGATCAATCGTGTAATAATTTAGACTAAAATCTTTTATCGATTTTAATTCTTCAATTTTCGCTTTATTAACATCAGATATTCCCGCATCCAGAATATAAAAATCGAATGAATCCTCATCAAGAGCATTGCACAGGATCGATGTAATCACAACCCTAGCAGGATCGGCATATTTATCGTCAAAAGCCAGACATATACTAATAACTTGGTTGATCGTATCTTTCATTTTTATCACCTATTTACTCGTTAGTTCCTTTTATTAAAATACATCGATTACGATCATAAACATTTATTTATTAATGTTTTCCCTATCCATGAACAAGAAAGAGAGCTGTTTTTTCCAGTTTTGACATACAATACCGAACCCACTTTCTATTTTCTTTACCTCAAGGGCTGTAAAACATGGTCTTTCTGCTAGTGTTGAAAACTCGTGAGATTTAACAGGAATAAGTTTTTTAGCTTTTTGTCTTTCAGTGTCTTGTTCTAAAATTGCTTCTGCCCATTCATACCTGCTGCAAAACCCTCTCCCTGCCAGATGATAAATGCCACTTTTCTCGGCAATATATTGACAAGGATCCAGCCATCCCTGTGCCAATATTTGAGCAGTGGCTTCAGCAAGCATACGTGCCCAGGTTGGGCTGCTGATCTGGTCATCGACTATACGCAATACCTGCTGTGTCTTCGCCCATTCCAATACCTTGGTCACAAAACAGGGACGGCGCATGGAATAAACCCAACTGGTGCGAAAAATAATGAAAGCTCCGCTCACCGCTTGAACAGCTTGCTCCCCATGCAGCTTGGTCAGCCCATATTGATTAATAGGGTTAGGAATATCCTCTTCGGTATAGGGTTGCCCTTTGGTACCATCAAAAACGTAATCCGTAGAGTAATGGATCAGGGCAGCTCCTATCTTACGCGCTTCTTCCGCCAGAATACCCGGACCTACACCATTGATAGCTTCAGCCAGTTCCGGTTCTTCCTCGGCTTTATCCACATTGGTATAGGCGGTGGCATTTACAATTACCTGCGGTTTTAATTCCTGCACGGTATCTCGAATATTTGTCGGATCTGCCATATTTATCTGGGGGTAATCCAATGCAACCAATTCACCAAGCGTTAGCAATGTTCTGTTCAGCTCCCAACCGACCTGCCCAGTATTTCCCAATAATAAAATTCTCATCTTAGCCTTTCTGGTTTAATAACACTTCCAGATATTCTCCATAGCCATTTGAACTGTATTCATCAGCAAGTTTTTGCAGTTGACTTCTACCAATATACCCATTTTTGAATGCAATCTCTTCAGGGCAGGAAATCATAATACCCTGACGTTCTTCCACGGTCTGGATAAAATTGGAGGCTTGCATCAAAGATTGATGTGTTCCTGCATCCAGCCAGGCAATGCCCTGACCTAAAATGCTTACATTTAGGGATTTGCGTTCCATATAGATACGGTTGAGATCCGTGATCTCAATCTCGCCTCGTGCAGAAGGTTTCAACGCTTTGGCAAATTCAACAACCCGGTTATCATAAAAATATAAACCTGGCACTGCATAATTGGATTTAGGATTCAGCGGTTTTTCTTCAAGCGAAATGGCGTGCCCTTGAGCATCAAACTCCACCACACCATAGCGCTGTGGATCACGGACAGGATAAGCGAAAATCATGGCACCTTTTGTAATCTCAGCTGCATCTCTCATTTTCTGGTCAAAGCCATAACCAAAGAAAATATTATCTCCCAGGATCAAACAAACCGGTTCATCACCAACAAACTTCTCACCAATTATAAAAGCATCTGCCAATCCACGCGGTTCACTTTGTTCGGCATATTGGATGGAAATTCCCCATTGGCTGCCATCCTGCAGAACGCGCTCGAAAAGGGGTAGGTCTTGCGGGGTACTGATCAACAGGATTTCACGAATTCCTGCCATCATTAATGAACCCAGGGGATAGTAGATCATGGGTTTGTCATAAACCGGTAACAATTGTTTACTGACTGCTTTTGTCAATGGGAAAAGTCTGGTACCTTTCCCACCTGCCAAGATAATTCCTCGCATAGCTACCCTCGCTTCGAATAATTCTCATCCAACCAATCCTGATAGGTCGGTTTTTCATGTATACGTTTGATCCATTCTTTATTTTTTAGATACCATTCCACAGTTGCGTACAACCCTTTGCGTAATTCATTATCTGGGGTCCATCCCAACTCAGTCCGTATTTTATCAATATTCATCGCGTATCGACGATCATGACCGGGGCGATCTGTCACAAAAGTAATGAGTTGTTTGTGTGGAGTGTAAGGCAAGTTTGGTATTTTCTCATCCAGAATCGAGCAAATGGTATGAATGATCTCCAGATTGGTGGGCTGATTTTCTCCACCGATATTGTAGCTCTCTCCAACCATTCCTTTTTCAAGCACAGCCCAGATGGCTTTACAATGATCTTCTACATACAGCCAGTCACGGACCTGTTTCCCATCACCATACACTGGAAGCGGTTTTCCATCTACCGCATTCAAAATGATCAAAGGGATCAGTTTTTCGGGAAATTGGTAAGGTCCATAATTGTTTGAGCAATTGGTAATCGTAGCTGGTAATCCATAAGTGTGAACATAAGCATTTACCAGGTGATCGCTGCTGGCTTTCGAGGCGGCATAGGGGGAATTAGGGGAATAGGGATTTGACTCTTGAAATGCCGGATCACCCGGCTCAAGGGAACCATACACTTCATCCGTAGATATATGGTGGAAGCGCACATCCTGTTGACCCTGTTTATTTTCCTCCAGCCATACTTTGCGTGCTGCTTCAAGCAAAGAAAAGGTACCGAAGATATTAGTCTGAATAAACACACCCGGACTATGAATGGAGCGATCAACGTGTGATTCTGCAGCAAAGTTGACGATGGTATCCACGTTACGCTCTCGTAGAATATTCGCCACTTTCTCCTGCTCACAAATATCACCCTTGACAAAGGTATAGCGATCAGCCGATGGCAAATCACGGAGGTTCTCCAGACTGCCGGCATAGGTTAAAAGATCAAGATTGATCACAGTGGCATCTGGTTTTTCAGTAAGTACAAAACGAATGAAATTCGATCCAATGAAACCTGCCCCACCTGTAACAAGGATGGTTTTCAACATCTTATTCAAATACCTCCGCTTGTTTAAAGTTGACCCCAGCTTGATCTTTCGAGGAGAGGAGTAAAGGAGCTTGCGGGTCAATTGGCCATTCAATGCCAATATCAGGGTCATTCCACATGATGCAGCGTTCCGCCTGGGGATCATAGTAATCGCTAGTTTTATACAGTACTTCAGCTTGATCTGATAGAACGTAAAAACCGTGCGCAAAACAGGGTGGAACCCATAATTGATTTTTGTTTTCAGCACTTAATTCAACCCCAACCCACTTCCCAAAAGAAGGAGAGGATCTGCGCAGATCAACAGCAACGTCAAATATTGAACCCCTTACTGCACGCACGAGTTTTCCCTGCACATGAGCTACCTGATAATGCAGCCCACGTAACGTCCCTTTTATTGAAAGAGATTGGTTATCTTGAACAAATACAGTACTAATACCAGCCTCCGCATAACGCTGAAAATGATAGGCTTCCATGAAGAAACCGCGTTGGTCTTCGAACACAGTAGGCTCAATTACCAAAACATCTTTGATGGATGTTTCTGTGAATTTCATAATCTCTTCCCCATGGTCGCCGTATTATATTGTGCGCTAACCTCGGATGCATTACCTCTTGCTACGATGTTTCCATGATCCAACCAAATGGCACGCTCGCAAAGGTTAGTTATTGTATTCGGGGAATGAGAAACAAGTATAATCGTGGATCCATGCTCTCTGAAATATAACATTCGTTCACTACATTTTTGCTGAAATGCGGCGTCGCCCACACCCAAAACCTCATCCACCACCAAGATATCCGGCATCCATGCGGTCGCAACTGAAAATCCAAGGCGCGCTTTCATTCCTGAGGAATATGTTCGCAATGGAGACTCGATGAAATCAGCTATCTCCGAGAAATCAACAATCTCATCAAATTTTTCCTCAATTTCCTTTTTCGTATGCCCGAGGATCGTTCCATTGAGAAAAATGTTTTCTCTCCCCGTCAATTCTGGATGAAAACCAGCTCCTAATTGCAACAAGGGGTGTACCACCCCGCAAATCCAAACGTCCCCTTCGGTAGGTATAAGAACACGCGAAATCACTTTTAGAAGAGTAGATTTACCCGCACCATTACGCCCTAATATTCCAAAAATCTCACCTTGACTTATTTCAAGGTCGACATTTTTAAGCGCCCAGAATTTTTTTCGTTTTATCTTGCCCTGCATCAAACGGATCGAATATTCTTTAATGGTATTAATGCGATCTGTGGGCATATCATATTCCACTCCCACATTGTGCAATCGAATTGCTAAATTTAAATTGGAGGTTGATTGTGCCATATTAAACTCTGTATCCGTATTGATCTGCCTGTTTTGTAAAAACCATCCACCCTATGAAAATTGTTATTACTGAAATAGCAGTTGCAATCAACCATTGATCAGACGTTGGGAATACTCCATCATAAATTACCATACGGAACAACCTTAATATATGATAAAGCGGATTTAATTTTAGAATCCAGCCACCCAAAATATCCAGGTAAATATCCTCCGGGAACATGATGGGGGTCATATACATCCATGCCGTCAGAAGAACGGGGTACATTTCACTCAGATCCGGGAAAATCACCACATACGACGATAAGAGCAAACCAATTCCTAATGTAAAGCCCGCCAAAATTAAGATCACCAATGGAAGCGCGATCAATGAAAGGCGAAAAGGAACATGAATAATAGCCATGATCAAAAATAGAGGTACGAGTGAAAAGAGAAGATTGATGATACCTGAGAAAACCGTGGAAACAACAAAACCCGCTTTCGGTAAATAGGAGCGTTGGAAAAGACCGCTGCCCCACAGCATCGAATTCATACAGCCAGATGTGGTCTGGCTGAAAAACTGCCAACCCAATAACGCTGACAGTAGATACACGGGATACGCTTCTGTTCTATTAAAAACTCTTGAGAAAACAACAGACATCACGATCATAGTGCCTAGGGGGTTCAACATGGTCCAGGCAATACCTAATGCAGAGCGTTTATAGCGTGTAATGATATTGCGCCTGGTTAATTGCATGATGAGGTCTTTATATTGAAATAAAGCGAGCAGTTCTTCGATGGCTGGATGTTTTCTTTTGGTGCTATCGTAAATTTGTTTTTTTGATTGTTGCACTAATTTATACCTCTTTTTTTCGTCCACCAATTATACTGGAGATGAGATAGTTTACAAAAGTACCTATCTCCTAACCTAAAAATAATTTAGAATAATTAGCAGAAACATGCTGAAAAACTGAACCGATTATAAAAAAGCCAATATGAAAATCCTATACTTTGCCAATACCGACTGGTTCCTCTACAATTATAACCTTTCACTTTCCATCTTCATGCGATCTAAGGGTTATCATGTGAGTTTATTGTCTCCAAAAGGTGTTTATGGTGAGAAATTGTTAAAGGAAGGTTTTGAATGGCATGAATTCTCGATAACCCGAAAAGGGATGAACCCTTTCAGAGAATTAACTTCCATCCACAAGACAATAGAAATTCTAACTAGATTGCAGCCAGATATTCTTCATAATTTCACGATGAAAAGCGTACTGTATGGATCGCTGGCTGCGAAAAAGAAAAAACAGATAAAAACCGTCAATACGATCACTGGAATGGGATACCTTTTTATCAACAATGGAATTCTGACCCGAATCATCCGTTCTTTTTTAATCCCTTTAATGCGGCATGCATTAAAGAATACAACAGTGATATTCCTGAATGGAACAGATAGAGATTATTACCTCAAACGACGTATCATCGAACCCGAGCAAGCACATCTCATCAATGGCGCCGGGGTGGATGTGGAAAAATTCAAGCCGGTGAACCCGGAGCAACAAAAGAAAACACGAAATATCATCTTCCCCGCACGGCTGTTGAAAGACAAAGGCATTTATGAATTTGTGGAAGCTGCACGCATTACAAAGCAGCAGCGCCCCGAAATGGTTTTTGTGCTAGTAGGATCCATCGATGAGGGCAACCCCTCTTCCATTGGTAATGATGAATTACAGGAATGGCTGAAAGAAGGTGTGGTTGAATGGTGGGGTTGGCAAAACGACATGGCACAGATCTACCAACAAGCCTTTGTGGTCTGTTTGCCCTCTTACCGAGAAGGATTAGCCACCAGTCTGATCGAAGCGGCAGCATGTGGCATCCCTCTTATTACAACAGACGTACCGGGTTGTCGGGAGCTTGTCATCCCCCAGCAAACCGGTTTTCTTGTACCACCCCATAATTCAGAAGCTTTAGCAAGTAGTATAATCTACATGGTTGAACACCCAGAACAATCGATCAAGATGGGATTGCAGGGAAGAGAATTTATAGTTCAGAATTATTCGCAAGAAAAAGTAAACGCAGAAACATACAAATTGTATTCAGAATTAGGTAGGGTTTGAAATTGAATTATTGCAACTTGTTGGTGAATATTCTCGTTGGATTATTATTAGGTACCCTATTATCGCCGCTTGCAACATGGCTTGCTCGAAAACTCAAGCTAATTGACGATCCGCGCTCATCACCTCGCAAGATCCATAACAAACCCACACCATGCGCCGGGGGTCTAGTTTTATTCATCGGACTAGTGATCGCCATTTTGGTAAAATTCACCGGTTTCGATACAGATATCATTAAAATCATTGCGGCTGGCTCAATCGTCTTTGTAACGGGTTTGATCGATGACCATAAAAGCATTAGCGTTTTTCAAAAATTTTTAGGGCAATTTATTGCGACTACTGTTTTAATTTTACTGGGAATTCATGTTCAGATATTTGAGGGGTCTTTACTACCCTTTCAATTATCAAACACGGTAGCATTTGTTCTGGATATCGCGATCACCTATCTGTGGGTAATCGGACTATCGAACGCATTCAACTTCATTGACAGCATGGATGGATTGGTCATCCAACTTTCGCAGATCGCAGTCGTTCTAATGGGGATCAGCGCTATCACCTACGCACAACCAAACATTGCATTAATGATGATCTTCTTACTGGGTATGTTAATCGCAATGTCCGTTTTCAACTCATTTCCGGCTATTTATTTTCTAGGAGATTCTGGTTCCTTATTCCTGGGGTTCATTTTATCAGCTGTTTCAATTCTTCTAAACCCGGTTGACCTGCCGCAAGCATCCAGCTGGTTCTTCCCTATTATGTTCTTCACCGTTCCACTTTTTGATATGTTTCTGGTGGTATTCTCGCGCATCAGGCACAAAGTGAAATTCTACAAAGCCAGTACTGACCATACCTATCACCGTTTATGCAGACTAGGGCTTTCCAGTTTTCGTGCAATAGAAGTGATGAAACTGGAATCCATTTTCTGGAGTATTTTAGGAATGGTAGCAATCTACCAACCACCCGTAATTGCCAATATCTTATTTGGATTATTCCTCGTCAATTTTGTTGGCTCCTTTATTTATCTGGATTCTTCACCAAAAGCAAATAATTCTGAAGATCAAAATATTTTCTATGGACCGTAAACCTCGTTTTTTTTCATTTCTCTCATTTGTCGTTACAATTGCGTGTGCCGTTTATTTAATAAACATTCCCAGCGAAGGAAATCTACCGTTTTTATTTGGTCTTTCGACACAACGAATTTGTCTATTAGCATTATTTGTCCTCATCGGTATTCTTCAAATTTATTTACCGGTAGTCAATGAGAACAACAAAATTAGGAAATGGATAAATACGCAACAGCAATCCTTCATCTCGAAAAGAACCTGTCTATATGTTTTAGGTTTACTATGGATCATCAGCTGGTATTTTTCCTTTCTCCCGGTTGCCCATTTCCCAGGGAATCAAGCTATCTTCGAACGGCTCAAACCACTCATTTTATGGATATTTCTACAACTATTAATTTGGTTCATTCGTTGGATATTCCCCCCAAAAAAGAATCTCCAAAAAATAAGAACGAAGAATAATGAACGAATAGCCAGCATCGTCTTTTTAGTGATGGCAATTGTCATCTGGATCGTGGTCGCTCAAACAAAAATGGGTCTGAAGCGAGATATCTTTTGGGATAGTCTGGGGGTGCCGCTTACCATAACCCAAGTTGTTTCAGGAATTTTTATCGTTTATGTGTTCAGGGGAATCATCAAAAAACAATTACCTCATAAAAAGCATCTTGATACGCTTCTGTTCTTTATCATATGGGTTTTCGCAGCGTTGCTGTGGATAAACGCACCACAGTATACCTCTACCTTTAACCCCGGACCTTTCCTTCCCAACAATGAGTTTTATCCAAATTCGGACGCACAAACCTATGATGCCTGCGCACTATCCGCCATGCAAGGGCAGCCTTTTTGCGCTTTCTCAGGGAATGCAGTAAGCAAACCTTTGTATACTGCTTTCCTTTTCTTTCTGCATCTTTTCAGCGGAAACAGCTACAGAACACTTATTAATCTTCAGGTAATTTTCATTGCACTTCTGCCGGCATTGATCTTCTTGATCGGCAAAGAATTACATTCTCGACCGGTCGGGTTACTGGCTTCCGTTTTTGCCATCATGAAAATATACAATTCCATGGCTAATTCGCTGGTCATCTGGACCGTTTCTACCCCAAAATTCATGATGAGCGAACCTTTTTTATCTGTCTTTCTGGCACTCTTTTGTTTTTTCCTGATCAAATGGTATCGTGATCCGGAAGGACAACGCATTTACTTATATCTGTCAGGAGCAGTATTGGGTTTGTGCACATTGATCCGTGACAATGTATGGGCTCTTCTGCCGATATTTCTGTTGTTTATATTTATCAAAGCCAAGGGGAGCTTTTGGAAACGGCTCTCTCAATTTGCGCAGTTCGGGTTAATGTGTCTATTGGTAATCACCCCATGGGCTATGCGCAATACATCGCTCGGTTTAGCCCCGGTTACTGCCTGGAATAACCTCAAATATGTCATTTTCGAGAACCGCTATGGCATAGAAACAAATGAACAGAGTTATGATGTGAATGAGCCACAGCTGATTCCTCTGTCATCCTCAAAACCCGGTGAATTTTTCAATACCCTCAGTTTCGTAGAAAATAACCTGGGTGATTTTGTCAACATCGTGGATTGGGATAATCCTTCAGCCACTATTAATACAAAAACATCCTCTTCTATCAATTTTTCCAAGGATAGCCAAGGACTCACCGGGGTCAGTGGAATTTTGTCATCCACCATAAATCATCTACTCCATAACCTTTTAGCGGTATTCTTATCGCTTCCCATAACTTTTCAAACTGGAAATGTGGAGGACATGATCACGACCACCTGGGAGATGACCCCATGGTCACGAGATTGGGATGGGACACTGGGTACGCAAGCTTTATTCCTGGTCGCCCTAAACCTGATCATTATCAGCGCAGGTATTTTTGCATTCCGCAGAAAAAGTAAAAAGGCGTACAGCATACCCATGCTCGTCATGCTCACTTACCTGATCGGAGTTGCTTTTGCAAAGACTTCCGGAGGACGTTACATTGTACCGGTGGATTGGATCGTGTTGCTCTTTTATGCAGCCGGTTTGATCCATATCATCGATCGATTGGTCGCGCCAAATGATCCGGTACACAATGAGAACGACCCTGTAAATAACACAAGTGAAGATCAGCACAAATCGCGAAAATCAGCTATTGTTTTCCTTGTAATTCTATGCGCTGTCAGTATCCTACTCCCCCTTTTAGAGAAGATCTACCCACCCATGCAGTTTCCACAATCCTATCCAGAGTTCTTGAATTCGACTGCGGTAAATGGGGACTCAGATTTTTCTGCACCATTTACAGCCGCACAGGTACAAGAATTTCTCATGCAAGATGATGCTGTTTTTCTTTCTGGTCAGGCTCTTTATCCTAAGGTACTGGACCCGTCGAATGACAGCGCGACCGAATTCTTCCCCGCGCAGGTACAACAACCCTATTCCCTTTCTTTTACACTTCTCGCAGGGAAAGATAGAACCTTTGTCTACATGCCCATTGACACATCTCAAATCACTTTCCCCAATGGATTGCGCGCATCTCTACTAGGTTGTAAAACCGAAAACGGACTGGTCAAAGCCAAGGCGGTCTTTGTAACGGATACGAGCATCACAACATTCTACGCCAATGACCTCGATCAGCTGATTTGTGAAAAGTAAAACAGTGGGAATCAGGGAAAAAACATCCCTTTCATTAAGGAGATTGTTATTGAAATTTCCTAGGATTAACATACAATTATATTGAGTTGATATAGGAGGAACACAATGAGAAAGCCATTAATATTAACAATTATTTCCATCGTTTGTCTCACGATCATTTCGGTGGCTTGTAGTTACCCATTTTATGAGGACAACGACGACGAGGTGGTTATCCCCACTCTGGCGCCCCAAGCAACTGCCGTTGTGGTAGAAGAGCAAGCTGTTAGCACGTCCACAGCTGTTCCTACTGCAGTGAATGTTGTCCTGGTGGATTGGGACGGTCAGTGGACAATCTGGATGGGCAACAGCAGCAAGGGATATGTTGTTGATTTTCTGGTACAAGGAGATAAGATCAGCGGAATAACCGTGGTTGCCAATCACAATTCCATTTCCTTCATTGGCACAATCCAGCAAGATGGCGGCACAGTGAAAGGGATCTGGGAAAATACAGATGGAACCTCCGGGGAATTCAGCATGCACATGGATGAATCGGAGGACGTTTTCAGCGGTCGGCTCAGCAGTAGTTCGGCTTTCTGTGGACGCCGAACAGGCAATATCAAACCTTCTACCTGTTTTGAATAAACGTTCGCAAGGGCATGTTCAAGAGGCGGAGAGATTCCGCCTCTTGTTATTTAAAAATTTCCTTTAGAAATTGGATCTGTTCAAATTCATGATGAGAGCCCCCTCCATCATGTTCATTAAAATCATAAATCCGTATCTGTTTCTCACCAGCATAATGGTTATATGCAGCAAAGACGGTTGAAGGAGGGCATACAGTATCCATTAAGCCCACACTGAACAGCGCTGGTGCGTTCGAACGGCAACTAAAATTCATTCCATCAAAATAGGATAGCGTGTGAAAGACCTGATCTTTTTTATCGCGATGTGTCTTACAAAAAAGGCGGATTTCATTATAGGGCGCTGTATCTGTGATGGCAACCGCACGCTTGAAATGACATAAAAATGGGACATCGGTTAAAACAGCAGCCAGATCGGGTATCAAACCGCTCATTGCCAGGCTGATTCCCCCACCCTGACTTTTACCGCAGACTACCACCTGGTCTGCACGAACACGCGGCATGCTACGGGCAGCTTCAACAGCTCTCACCGCATCACAGAAGACACGATAGTAATAATATTGCTGTGGTTGAAGTATCCCAAGGGTCATAAAACCAGGTATATGCGGGCTGGAACCCACATCAGGAATATCAGCAGTATCACCCTGAAGCCAGGTGCTGCCCTGACCACGCGTATCCATCACAAAGGTAGCATACCCTGCACCAGACCACAGCAACCAGTCGTATGGGAAACCGCGCCCACCGCCATACCCGATATATTCCACCACACAGGGAAGGTCTTTATTACACCCAGCCGGTAGAATATACCAGGCTTTGACCGGCTGATCCCCATAGCCATTGAAGGTAACATCGTACGTTTCAAAAATCGATAACCCAAAATCAACCTGCTTGCTTTCCACAGCAAGGGGTTTCTCGCGCATCTGCTTCAATGTTCCTTCCCAAAACGCAGAAAAATCATCAGGTTCCTGTCTATTCGGTTTATAACTCTCTAACTGTTCAAGAGGAAGGTCAAAAAACATAGAAAATTACTCCTTTCTAGCCTAAAATAATTCGCCCAAAATGGGTCAAAATATCTTGAAATACACCCCAAAATCGTATATAATGTGGGGACAAGTGGAGAATAATGGGTGAAAGTGGAGCGCCGGTAGAGACCGGCGTTCTGGCTATTCCAAGAGGTAGAACAGATGTTCTTTGGGCAGTACGACCACACAATTGATGAAAAAGGGAGGTTGACAATCCCTGCCCGCTTCCGGGAGGATCTTCAGGAAGGCACCTATATCACCCTGGGGTTTGATGACAATTTGATGTGTATGAGTCAACATAATCTAGAGGTATTATCTCACAAACTTCGCACACACAACATCATCGATCCTTCTGCACGAAAATTACGCCGCCTGTTCTATTCCTTTGGAGTTCTGATCGAAACAGATAAATCCGGTCGCATTTTAATCCCACAGAATTTACGCGATATGGTCAACCTCGAGGATAACGTTGTCATCACAGGGGCGGGTGATTACTTCGAAATCTGGTCCGCATCGCAATGGAATTCAGAATCTGACCAGCTGCAAAAATCTGATCTAAAGGACAAGAAACTTGAGTATCTGGATCTCACCTTCGAGGAACCATGATGCAGCAGAACCAGGTTTTTCCTCATGTACCAGTGTTAAGCCGGGAGGTATTAGCTTACCTGAACCCCACCAGTGGTGGCAGGTATGTAGATGCCACACTCGGAGCCGGGGGGCATGCTGAAGCGATCCTGAAAGCAAGCCAACCGGATGGGCTTTTAATAGGTTTGGATGTCGATGAAAATGCTTTGGCAATCGCGGCGCAACGACTCGCCAATTTCTCCTCACGATTTTTCTTTTTTCACTCCTCCTATACCCATCTTGACAGTCCATTAAAGCAACTTGGTTGGGAGGGGATGGATGCTATTCTCTTCGATCTGGGAGTTTCTTCTATGCAGGTAGATTCCCCTGAAAGAGGTTTTTCGTTCCATGCAGAAGGTCCCCTGGATATGCGCTTCAACGGTAAGGATGCACTGACCGCCAGTGATATCGTAAACGGATGGGAAGAGCATGATCTGGCTACCATTCTATGGGAATATGGAGAAGAGCCAAAAGCGCGTGCAATCGCCAAAGCCATTTGCGCGGCTCGTCCCCTTAAGACAACCACCGAGCTGGCAAGAGTTGTACTGTCTGTTTACCATGGGCAACATGGGAGAATCCACCCAGCCACACGCACTTTTCAAGCGATCCGTATTGCAGTTAATGAAGAATTAACCACGGTCAGCAACGGCATCAGCAAGGCTGTGGAATACCTATTTCCCGGCGGAAAGATCGCGGTTATCTCTTTCCACTCGCTTGAAGACCGTATCGTAAAAGAGTTCTTCCGGCGCGAATCCAAAGATTGCATTTGCCCACCGGAACAACCAACCTGCAACTGCGGTCATAAAGCGTCCTTGACTATCTTAACAAAAAAACCAATCATGGCTTGCGAGGATGAGATTAAAATAAACCCCCGATCACGAAGTGCAAAAATGCGAGTGGCGCAAAAAATCGGATGAGATGACATGGCAAAAAAACTGGTACAGGCATATCAACAAACACCACGCAGAAAACAGATCCAAAAATTGGGTCTGTATGTGCTGCCTGTGATCACCATTGGGACCGTCTTTGCCTTGTATCTTGTTTTCAGTGCACAGGCTGCTGCGGCAGGTCTTGAAATACGATCTTATATCGATAAAAAAGAAGAACTGCAACGGATAGTAGCAAATGAAAACACACAATTAGCCTGGTTGGTCTCTCATACTAATATGTCGAAACGAGCTGAAGAATTAGGGTTTGAACAAATATCTGAAGAGAATACGGCTTACATGGTTTTACCATCCTACCCAGGACGTGATATTGAAATTACATCACCCGTTCCCGGCGCTGAGAATAACGCGGATGTAATGCTCAACTCCGCTTATCAAGAATCCCTGTGGGATTTCTTTCAAAATCTGCTGTTCTCCGATACCAATGAAGGAGAGCAGCCATGAAATTCAAAACAGATGCACGGCTTAATTTGATCGGTGCAATCGCCACATTTTTATGTTTGGTGATCATTTTCCAGCTCTTTCATATTCAGAACAGCAATGAATATATTGCTCTCAGCGAATGGGCTGATGAACAATTCACATACGAGAAGAAAATCGTATATCCCGAGAGAGGGAATATCTATGACCGGTGGGGGCATCTGTTGGCAGGGAATGAAGAAGTATATGAAGTTGGTGTCTTATTACAATATGTAATGAATCCCAAAAGTATTGCTGAAACTTTGTCTGCCATTCCTGAAGTAGATTACGAAGCCGCTCTTGAAACAGCCTCCCTTGATTATGGGGAGGGGAAGAATATCTACGGTATTATCGCTGATTTTCTTCCCGGTGGTGTGGTGGACGCTCTTTCAAAGATCAAAGATGAATACGAAACACTCAATCCTGGTGGGGAAGATCCAGACCAACCCAGCTTGCGGGGAATGGTCTGGTATCCCCACCTGAAACGCGCTTACCCCGAAAATACCCTGGCATCAAACATCCTTGGCTTCTATAAATTCCGCGACCGTAAAAATGGGGAGGGATTCTATGGTGTGGAAGAATACTACAACGATATTCTTTCCGGTCCTCCTGTCACTGTGGAGATACCCCTCGATCCTTACATGATTGAAGAAACTCCTACCCTACCATCAGGAGATAGCCTTGTGCTGACCATTGATCGAGAGATCCAGGCTATGGTGGAAGAAAAGCTGGATGATGCTGTTGAAAATTTCAAGGCTGAATCCGGCACGGTCATTGTTATGAATCCTACGAACGGTGAAATCCTGGCAATGGCAAGCCAACCTCGCATCAACCTTAACCAATATTGGGTATATGAAGAGGAATTGGAAGACATCACACCCTTCAACATGGCTATCTCTGAAACCTATGAGCCTGGCTCGGTTTTCAAAGTGTTGACAATGGCTGCCGCCATCGATTCCGGGGAAGTGGATGAGGAAAGTGAATTCGATATTGGTCCATATTTTGAGTATTACGGTAGTTATATTTATAACTGGAACCGCAAAGGATGGGGAAAACAGGATATTCTAGGATGCATGCAAAATTCGCTGAATGTGTGCCTTTCCATGATCGCCACAGATATGGGGGCAGAGTCTTTTTACTCCTATATGCAGGCATTTGGTATCGGTCGCCGCACCAATATCGATCTGGGAGGGGAAGAGATTTGGCCGCTCAGTATTCCCGGGGATAATGATTGGTATCCCATCAACCTGGCTACCAACGCATTCGGGCAGGGTGTGGCTGTTACACCCATCCAGATGGCAACCGCTATTTCTGCCATCGCCAATAATGGGAAGATGATGAAACCGCATGTTGTAAAAGCGATCATCGAAAATGGAGAGATATACGAGACCACTCCCCAGGTTCTGAGTGTACCGGTCAGTGAAAAAACAGCGGATACACTCAACCTGCTTCTGACTGAATCACTTGAAGGTGGCGAAGGCTCACTGGGACTAGTGGACGGGTATCGCATCGCCGGGAAAACCGGCACTGCCGAAGTCCCTGTCGAAGGGGAATATGATGCGAGCCTATCAAACACATCTTTTGTTGGTTGGGGTCCGGTGGATGATCCCCAATTCCTGGTTTATGTCTGGATCGAGAAACCGGATCCGGAGATCGGGTACTGGGGTTCTTATGTTGCAGCCCCGGTTTTCCGTGATATTGTGGAAGAATTGGTCGTGATGCTCGATATTCCACCAGACTCTGTACGGCAAACCTTGTTTGCAGATGGGAGTGGGAATGATCCGATTAACTGATTTTTTTGATTCTTTTAACATCCACATTAAGGAGCGGAATTCCAAAATTCTGGCAGAAGCGACCATTGATTCACGCCGTGTGCTCCCGGGATCCATCTTTTTTGCCCTCAAGGGCGATCGAGTGGATGGTCATCAATTCATCCCACAAGCCATCGCAAAAGGTGCGCAACTGATCGTGATGGATCAGGAGACAGCCTGCGAGATCCCTGTAATTGACCTGGAGAAAATCGATACAAAAGATTTGCTTGCCATCCCTGAAATGCCATTTGGTGTAAAGGTAAGCAACACCCTTCGAGCGATGCAAAAAATCGCCGCTCATCAACGACAGGTTATTGACCCACACGTGATTGGTATTACGGGTAGTGTTGGTAAATCATCCACTAAGGAACTGGTGGCAGAAGTGCTTGCACAACATTATCATACCCATAAAAATCCGGGGAACTATAACAATGAGATCGGATTGCCCCTTACCCTCATCAACAGCGGGTATGGGCATAAATGTGTAGTCCTTGAGATGGGTTTCTACTATCCTGGTGAAATAAAGTTCCTATGCGAAATTGCAGTTCCTGAAATAGGCATTGTAACCAACATCGGAACTGTTCATGCTGAAAGAGCCGGTTCGCAGCAGATGATCGCTCAAGGAAAAGCAGAACTGGTAGAAGCTCTCCCAGCCGATGGCATTGCGATCCTGAATTACGACGATCCATTGGTACGTTCCATGGCTAAAAAGACCAACGCTAGAGTGTTGTTTTATGGATTGAGCCCCAAAGCACACTTGTGGGCGGATAATATCCAAGGAAAAGGGCTGCAAGGGATAATCTTCGACCTGCATTACGAAGGTATGAAATTTCACATTCAAGCACCTCTCTTGGGAAGACATTCCGTACAAACCATTTTACGCGCAAGTGCAGCAGGGTTAGCATTGGGCATGAACTGGGAAGAGATCATTCAGGGACTACACAAAGGACATACCCAGTTGAGATTGGTCACAGTTCGCACCGAATCTGGTGCCCTTATTCTGGATGATACCTACAATGCCACTCCAGAATCCATGATCGCCGCGTTGGACTTACTGCGAGAATTAAAAGGGCACAAGATAGCTGTTCTCGGTGATATGCTTGAACTGGGTGAGTACGAAGAACTGGGTCATGCACAGGTCGGAAGACATGCCGCCAGTGTAGTAAATCATCTCGTCACGGTAGGAAAATTAGGCGCAAAGATTGCAGAAACTGCTAGCGAGGCTGGATTAGCAGAAAATGCAATTACATCTGTCAATAATTCTGCAGAAGCGGTGGAAGTACTTAAATACAACCTTACTCAAGACGATGTGGTTTTGATCAAAGGTTCACATGGGTTAAGAATGGACACCATCGCTGCTGCTTTGGAGCAAACACAATGAAAGAATCGAACATATCGATTACACTGATCATCTTAAGTTTCGTCCTATCGCTTATTTGGGGAGGACCGCTTATAAAACTGATGCACCATTTCAAGGTTGGAAAGATCATCCGCGAAGATGGTCCTGAAAGCCACATTGAGAAACTTGGTACCCCAACCATGGGTGGATTCATCATTCTCATACCGGTCATCATCTTGACTGTACTGCTCAACGCAGCCACTCTTTTGGGTTTTGATGTTTCCGGAATTTCCGTTATGGTGCCATTGGCGGTAATGATCGTATACAGCATCCTGGGAGCCATTGATGACTGGGAAGGTATTCGTGGACCACGCAAAGGTCTGGGAATGTCAGCAAAAACAAAATTCCTCGTACAGACCATCTTCGCTCTGATTATCTCATTTGTGCTTAAATACGCCCTGCATGTACCTGAGTTGTATTGGCCGGGCTACCCTGATCCTATACCGTTAGGTGTGGCATATATCCCGATCGCGACATTTATCATCGTTGGGTTCTCGAACGCTATGAATTTCACAGATGGGCTGGATGGGTTAGCCGCATTGATATCCATCACCGCTTTCGCTGCTTACGGTGTCATTGCACTGAACCAAGGGCAAACCTTCCTGGCAAATTTCAGCTTCACAATCGTTGGAGCATTATTCGGTTTTTTATGGTTCAACGTACACCCCGCACAATTGTTCATGGGTGACACCGGGTCCCTGGCGCTTGGAGCTACTCTGGCAACTGTGGCATTGATGAGCGGGCAGTGGTTGCTATTACCTTTGATCGCCATTGTGCCCGTCAGCGAAGTTTTGAGTGTCATTATTCAGGTCGTTTATTTCCGTTTGTCGGGTGGAAAAAGGTTATTCAAAATGGCTCCTTTGCACCACCATTTTGAATTATCCGGTTGGAGTGAAACACAGGTTGTACAACGTTTTTGGATCATTAATCTCCTTTCCGTTCTAGCAGGTATTACCATAAGCATGGTGAAGTAGAATGCAAGATTACAGAGGAAAAAAGGTGTTGATATTAGGAGCAGCCCGGCAAGGGACTGCTTTAGCACGTTTCCTCGCGGAAAATCAGGCTGATGTTACCTTAAATGACGCCCGACCAGAACAACAATTTTCAAATTCGATTCAGGAGCTTAGCGGTCTACATATCAACACAGTTTTTGGAAATCATCCCTTCACTTTGCTCGATACCTGCGACCTGGTTTGTATTTCTGGGGGAGTACCCCTTGACCTCCCCATCATTAAAGAAGCACAAAAAAGGGGTATTCCACTTACCAATGATTCCCAGATCTTTTTCGAAGGGCTACAGACAAAATCAATCGGCATCACCGGTTCTGCAGGTAAAACCACAACCACCACACTGGTAGGAGAGATCGCAAAACAAGGTTGCATTCAAGGGCAACATGCCTGGATTGGTGGAAACATCGGTACACCCCTTATCACCTATTTACATGAGATACAGCCAAATGATTGGGTGGTTCTGGAGCTTTCGAGTTTTCAATTGGAATTAATGACCATCTCACCCACCATCGCGGCGGTGACCAATATTACTCCCAACCACCTTGATCGCCACGGAACCATGCAAGCGTATACAGAAGCAAAAGCACATATTCTGGCATATCAGAAAGCTGATGATTATGCGATCTTGAATCGCGAAGATCAGGGATCGTGGGGTCTGAATCCAATGGTACAGGGAAATCTTTTAACCTTCGGTCTTGGG
>LDZT01007424.1_pt1 | contig 31011 bp, 30 predicted proteins | sample 615521 | NCBI WGS metagenome assembly LDZT01 (sample SAMN03408292, study PRJNA278302) | terrestrial metagenome | isolation source: oil reservoir sample SB1 | place: USA: Alaska, North Slope, Schrader Bluff formation | collected 2011-09 | reverse complement strand
TAATATTAGTAATGGTATCATTATAATATAACGAAAATAAATAGTAAAGTGACTTATGCATAATGTAAATCATGAAATAGTATGAAAAGGACTATCATCTTGTGTTCTTATTATTGCTATATTTCTTGACTTGAAAGATTTGCTAGAGTAAACTCATACAGAGACAGAAGCCCCTGAACTCAAGCGGATTATAGAGGAGGCAACAGAGTGATAATAAATACCCTTGAAAATAAAAGACTTGTATTTTGGATAGGTGTGATCGTTTTGATGATAGTGGCTGTTTTGACAATGGTTTTTTTAGCCAACCCTTTTAATGTCAACACACCTGAAGCAAGAGCAGAGAAGTTCTTGCTGACATATTACACTGTGGATAATCATGACATAGCTGATTTGCTTTTCTCTCCAGGCATTGATCCATCAACTGACGGTAATGGAACTGGATTAACAGAAATCCCAGGATTGCAGGATGCATTGATGGCTAAATACGGCGAACTGATGACCGCAAAGGGATTAAATGACTCTACCGCCAACAGGGTAATCCTAGAAGGAGAGATAGCCGCAAGCCAATATGGCAGTATCCTGAAAGCTGATTCTGTCAGTTTAAGGGGTAAAAGTGAAGCGGAAAATGGAGATGTGACTTTTCACTATAATATCACTGCTAAGGTTACTTTCAAGAGCGGTGATGATGAGGCGATTCAGTTAAGTGGCATTCTGATTATGAAAGAAGTTGAGGATCAATGGATGGTTGATCTTTTCAGACCAAAAGCCGGTGAACTCATAAAAGTGATGCAATATGGGAAGCCCATCATACACGTTACCAATAAAACCGAGGATTCAGTCAAGACTGTTGAAATCCATACAAAAGGCAGCACCACAGGAACGATGTATGCTGATAATACGCTCCTTGGAATTGGCGATACCTTTTCCTTTGAAATGCCATACGCATCAAATTTAGATTTTACAATGAAGGCATTGGACGCTGACGGTAATTTACTGGCTGAGAAAAGCTATACCAGTGATTTCGCAGTAGGAAATGATGTGAGTCTTGTGATCGATCAAAATAACGAAGGTATGTATGTTATCTATCAGATGCCGACTGAAAATCTTGAGGCGGATGAAGTAGTTGTCTTCTTCAGTGTGATGAGCTATGCCTTGATTGAAACTGATGATGAAATAGTGGCAGAATTAGTGAGTATTTACAATAATCTTGACTTGGAACCAGTTGACGCAGAGATAGATATTACATCGATGCTGGGCGTTAATTTTCATAAAGAAGGAAATTCCGTGGCAAGATTTTCTGTTGATAAAAACGGAACATTCTGGCTGAACGGAGACATTGAAACGTTCCAGTCCATTGATGAAGCATTCCCTTATGATCGGATAAAAGAAATTTACGAAAACGGAAAGTATCGATAAAAGAAATGGAAGGACACTAGGAACTAGATCGGCGAACGGTTTTTTGTGTAGCAACATTAAACTAACTGAATGTAATATCCGAAAACCGCTTGTTTTAATTGCCGAATTAAACTATTCTGTAAGTGTGATGTAAGATTGTTATGATGGATCACATCAACCTGGAGGAATCAATGAATAAAGAAGGCTACCGAATTGCCAGAGTCACCAAGGATAAGAGCTTTAACGGAGAGTTTTTCTTTGGCGTCAGAACAACCAACATTTTTTGTAGACCTTCCTGCCCGTCTCCTGTCGCAAAGGAAGAAAATGTCCTCTACTTTGATACAATGTTCAAAGCTCTTGAAATGGGTTTTAGACCCTGTATGAGATGCAGACCTGATATAAATGTGGGATACCTCAATGGCAATGTGGATGGTGCTGAGACGGTTAATACTGCTTTAGAGATGATATATGATGGTTATCTAAGCTATCACAATATTAGTGATCTTGCCAAGGAACTTTTCATATCGGAAAGGCACTTGAGAAAGCTGTTTAATGATAATGTTGGAATACCTCCAGTCAAGATAGCCAGATATCATAAGGCAATTTTCAGTAAAAGACTGCTCCTTTTTTCAGCCCTATCGATGACTGACATTGCATCAGTCTCAGGATTTGGATCAATCAGGCAATTCAATGATGTTTTCAAGGAGATTTTTGGAGTATCACCCTCCGGAATGAGAAAGGAAACATATAAAGGTACTGAAAAACACAAAGAAGCTGTATTGCTATTGCCCTATGAAGGACACTTCGATTTCAATCAAATGCTGCTTTTTATGAAGGATAGAGCCATAAAGGGTGTTGAAGTCATTAACGATGGCAGTTATAGCAGAACATTCAGGACCAATGATGCTAAAGGCTATTTTGTAGTTTCCAATAACCCCGAAAAGTCAGCATTGGAACTTAGAATTGTCAGCGATGACATTCGATGCTATATGATTATTTACAATAAAGTTCAAAAAATGTTTGATTTGGATAGAGATTTATCTGTTATCAATGAAAAATTAAAGCGTGATCCGATATTATCGCAGGGAATGGATAATGGAGAGGTGCCAAGGTTACCGCTGGCCTTCGACACTTTTGAGTTTGTTGTAAAGGCTGCAACCACTTTAGCAGGAAGAATTACAGAAAAAGCTGCAATCAAATGTGACGACGATTATCCCATAGGGCTTGCGTATTTCTTCCCCACACCTGAGGAACTTAAGAGTCTGAACCTTGAACAGCTGGGGATCACGAAGCCACAGCAGAGCACTTTGAGAAAAGTTGTGGATGGCGTTATCGATAATAGCATCAGTTTTACTAAGAATCAATCGTTTGAAGCTTTTAAGAATGATTTCTCAGCAATTAAGGGCATTGGCGACTGGACTGTGGATTATGTTGCCATGAGAGGCTTGGGGATGGTGGACAGCTTTCCCGCCACTGATTTGGGTGTGATCAACGCTTTAAGAATCGACAATAAGAAACTTACAAGAAAAGAAATATTGAAAGCAGCTGAAAAATGGAGACCTTACAGGGCTTATGCCACTCTCTGTTTATGGAATATTGAGCGAAGAAGGAGAGACAAAAATGTATTATACAAGATTTGACACAAGGTTTTGTGAAATAATACTAGCGGGTGATGAGATAGGACTGAGTCACCTGCACCTCAATACCGGCGAGGGAAAGAGGTCTTTTGAAATATCAGACGAATGGACAAGAAATGATGATTACTTTTCAGACACACGTCATCAGATTGAAGAATACTTGTCCGGAACGAGAAAGAATTTTGATGTCAGATTAAATCCAAAGGGCACTGATTTCCAGAAAAAGGTTTGGACTCAGTTACGCACTGTCCCATATGGGGAAGTACGCACCTACAAAGACATCGCTGAAGCTATTGGTAATTCCGATGCCTCGCGGGCAGTTGGTATGGCAAATAGCAAAAACCCAATTCCATTGATTATCCCATGTCATAGAATTATCGGAACAAACGGGAAGCTGACCGGATTTGCCCATGGTTTGGCTATCAAAGAAAGAATCATCAATCATGAAAAGCTGATGACCCTGTTAAATCAGTTACTGAGTTATTACGGCAAGCAAGGCTGGTGGCCTGCTGAGACCCATTATGAGATGATGGTTGGTGCAGTGCTGGCACAAAACACAACTTGGAAAAACGTAGTCAAAGCATTGGATAACTTCAATGGAGATCTCAGTCCGAGATTGATTAAGGAAATCTCAACAACAGCGTTGGCAGAAATCATTAGACCCAGCGGATACTTCAATCAGAAAGCAATCAAGCTGAAAGCTTTGAATGACTGGTATGAACGCTATGATTTCAATATCGATAAAGTGCGGTCGGTTGAGGACGAGAAACTGAGACAGGAGCTTCTGACAGTGCACGGTGTAGGAAGGGAAACAGCAGATAGTATAATGACCTACGCAGTAGGGAAACCATATTTTATCATTGACACTTATACACGTAGATTATTCCATCGTTTAGGATTTGATGTGCCTGCCCACTATGAAGATTTTAGAAACATGATAGAAAAAGCTATACCAAGAGACTTGTATCTTTATAATGAGTTTCATGCCTTGATTGTAAGGCATGCTACCGAACATTGTCTCAAGACTCCGAAATGTGAGGGTTGCCCGCTAGAAACACCAAAGGATATACAAGGTGATGGTCCTTCTGAGGTGTTTTGCGTAAAAAGAATTTGAACTATTGCAAGGACGTTGACAATTAGCTTGATAAAGAGCTATCCTAAGTAAGTATTGAAAAGGATGTTAAATATGAAAATTACAATATTTCCAAAAACCTTGTTGGGAAAGATATCAACTGTTATGTATCTCCTGTTTCTTACTTTAGTAATATTGGAGGGGAGACTCAGCGAGAACTCTCAACACGTCATTATTTTATTGACGATGGTTGCGGTAATAATACTTGCAGCTATTATTGGTCTCATAGCAACTTTAAGATATGAAGAACGCTCTATCATCATCTATCTCATGATACCTTTGGGTGTCTTTCATTTAATAGGTGTTGTTTTCCTGATTATGAGTTATTTCAACCCTGGATGATTTTTTTGGGGAAGAATAAGATAGTCGTTAAGTATCATCAAAAAATAATCTATACAAAGGTACATCCTTTGTATGGTTTTTTTATCAACTGGCTTCTAGAGAGATATAGGTTCGCTTTTGTACAGGCTAAGCTTGTATGAACCTTCAACGACAAATGGTTTTCGGCTTTCAGAGAATTTTACCATATGTGCTGATTTGATATGCGCTTGGAGATGCTCCATAGACTCCCATACCTCAAACACAAATATCTCCTATCATTTAGTTATATTTTCATAACCATCGTATCAATCCCTTTAGAGTATGTCAATATAAGATAATTGAAACCCGGATTTTCAAAAAGTCCATAACAATTAACTACTGGGGATAAATGCTTTAATAATGTTCTATGGCACAAATAAGTACAGAAGGGTGTGTAGATATATGAATTGGGATGAAACGGGCTCTGTTTTAGCCTTGGGTTTATCTGACCGGGAAGATGCATTAAGAAGTGATTATCTTAAACAGGTCAGATATCCAACTCAAAAAATAAAATAAACCACGCAATGGGACGGTTCTTTTGTGCGGTTAAATGTTAAAGTTTTGACTTATTTTTCGATAGACTAGAAATGACAGGGGATTTTTTATATAATATAAAAGGCAGAGCAATGCTTTCTAGATTTTTCCGGATTTAGTAAAACTTGTTCAATTCTTGCTCTGTGCTATCAACACAAAAGACACAATATGAGGGATCATCTTGTGTCTTTTGTGTTTTTTGTTATTTAACGACCGTTTCCACCTTGGCCACCTTGTCTATAGCCAGATCCATTATTCATTCCTTGACCTATGCCATTTCCTAAGCCTGAGCCGTCTCTATTTCCGGAAAATCCTCCGAAACCTAAGTGGAACTCTCTACCAATGCCTTCCCCAGTTCCAGTTCCGTCACATGTTAGCTGATGTTCTGCTATCTCTTCCAATATGGTATCCGCTTGTTCTTGTGTCATAGTACCTTCAGCAACTCTTTCTTCAATTATGTTTTTCTTAACTTCTAACATTCTGTCCCTAAACTGCTCCAGTACACCGGCCTGATTGGCCACTCCGCCATAAGTGCTGCCAGATTCAATTTTCTCTGCTCTAACACTATCGACTGTTCTTCCGGTTATTTCAGCTACTAATTCTGCCGGTGTTTGATTGGTGGTTACCGCAAAAGCTGTAATTGACATCGCTACTATCGCTAAAACCACTACTGTTAATGTAAATATTTTCTTTGAATGTTTCATTTGTATTGCCTCCTTTTATTTGGTTGTTTGATTCTGTACTTAGAATACTAGATAAATATGACAAAACTATGTTTTTTCTTTTCTTTTTTCGTGATAAAATGAATCGTATGACACAAAAAAGACAAATGAACAGTCTATAATAGAGTAAAAAATCAATAAGAGAGGGTATTGATATGCCGAAAATTTTAATAGCGGATGATAATAAGCAGATAGTTTCAGTATTGAATGAATACGCAAAAAAAGAAGGATTTGAAACAGTAGTTGCCTCGGATGGCGAGGAAGCTCTCAAGGCTTTTGAAAAACAAAAATTTGATATTATACTACTGGATGTGATGATGCCCAAGAAAGATGGCTTTGAGGTTTGTAGAGAAATCAGGCGGACATCCAATGTTCCTGTCATTATGATTACTGCTAGAGGTGAAGATTTTGAACGCATTATGGGACTCGACATTGGGGCGGATGACTATATCGTGAAGCCTTTTTCGCCTGGAGAGGTCATGGCCCGAGTTAGAGCCATATTAAGAAGGATAGAACGCACACCGGAAAATGAAAAAGTGCAAAAGATGTTTAATTTTGAGAATCTGACCATTTGCCTCGATGATTTTACCGTTTCTATTGATGAACAGGATCTCCCATTGACAAAGAAAGAGATTGAATTACTATGGGTTATGGCAACTAATAAGAACAGAGTCTTTACCCGTGATCATTTATTGGACAGTGTTTGGGGATATGATTATTTTGGTGACAACCGCACTGTTGATTCTCATATCAAACGTTTAAGGGCAAAAATTGACGAGTTCCCGCACCCTAAATGGCAGATTAAAACCATCTGGGGCGTGGGTTATAAATTCGAGGTCAATAAAGATGAATAATAAGATAACAAAAAGACTGGTATTATTTTTCACATCTACGCTTATTATCTTTGCTCTAATTGTGGGCAGTTCTTTTCTGATGCTGTTTTCCAGACAGTCTGCAGATATCTATAAAACTGAATTGGAGAGGCGCGCCACAACGATAACAGAAGCATTGTCAAATTATTTGCTGTCAGAGGACACGACCAGAGGAATGGGACACAATCAGCTTCAAAGTGTGGGGTTTGGAACATATCTGCGTCTCATCGACGATGTAGCGATGAATGATGTGTGGATAGTCGATAAAAATGCACAAACGATTTCAGTAGGGAAGGGGAAAAATCAAATCAGCTATTCAGCTTTACCTGAGGGTGCAGTTGCACTTGTAGCAGAGGTTTTTGCTGGTGAAATGTCAACAAGTGAGAGTTTCAGCAGTCTTTTGGGTAGTCCGTCAATAACAGTAGGCGCACCGATTTTTTCAGCCGATGGACAAGTTTTTGCTGCTGTTCTATTGCACGCTAAAGCAGAAAATTTGACTTCATCAGCGGAAGAGGGTATCAGGATTTTGTTTATCAGTCTAATGGCTGCTCTTCTTTTATCTCTTGTTATAGCGGTACTATTATCAAAAAGATTTACAAAACCTCTAAAAAGGATGGAAGTTACCACAAGACAACTGACAAATGGTGATTTTTTAGCGCAAACAAATATCGTTCAAGATGATGAGATAGGTTCACTTGCACAGCATATTGATATACTCGCTCAAAAATTGTATGCCGCATCAAAAGAAAGTGAACAGTTGGAACAAATGCGGAAGGATTATATTTCGAACATTTCACATGAATTAAGAACGCCTGTAACTGTTCTTAGAGGCTCACTTGAAGCACTTTGCGATGGAATTGTCTCTGAACCTGAAAAGGTTGAAGTCTACCATAAGGAGATGCTATCAGAGAGCATACATCTTGAACGAATGGTAAATGATTTGTTAGAACTATCCCGACTTCAGAATCCTGATTATATCATAGAGAAAAGCGAATTGAATCTTCCAGAGGTTGTCGAAGATGCGGTAAGATCGATAAGACATATAGCTGAAAATAATCGGATCAATTTGGTTTATGAAAATCCAGTGACAGCCTTTCCTGTAGTTGGTGATTATGGGAGATTGCGGCAGATGTTTCTAATCGCATTGGACAATGCAGTCAAGTTTTCTGACCAGGGACAAGAAGTGGAAGTATCGATAGCATCAGAAAATGAGCGTTGTCATGTAATCATAGCTAATCATGGGATGGGTATTGCAAGAGAGGACATACCTCACATTTTTGATCGATTCTATAAATCAGATGACGAAAAAAATAGAAATGGAACGGGTTTGGGGCTGGCAATAGCAAAACACATAGCAGACAGACATGGAATCAGTATTGATGTAGTAAGTGAGCAGGGAGAAATTACGAAATTCACTTTTACTTTCATCTTGAGACAACTTGAAAAATAGCCGATAGCAAATCCAAAGAGGCATTGGATCGTATTATTGCAAACACTTGAGAATCAATTCTTTGATGATATATGGCATTCTTTCATAAACATCCTTGGTCAACACCCGTTCGGTGACTTTGTGCAAATCTTTACCCCACGGACCAATATTGACAACGGGCATACTGATAGTTGACAGTTCATCAAAAGGTATGTGATAAATATAGTCCCATCCAGGGCTGTTAGCTTTAATAATAGCAATATCATCAGTGTTTCCGGACCAGGCAGCATAAGACATATCGGATATTCCCATAAAGAATTCTTGTCCCTCGAAGACTAGGTCATACTTTGCAGCGGAAATTTTATTGATGGTTTCTTCAAGTGGGAAGGGCAGTTTCTTATCTATAAAGTAATTATTGATATGGGGATAATAGGGTCCTGATATCGCTACAATTATGGCAGGCCCTTCCAATTCGACCCAGTCGCATGTAAATTCGATCAGTCTGGTCGAAGCTTCTGGGAGAGTAATCTTATTCTCATGAAGTGCCTCAAACACTTTTTCCTGATAAGCGATATACTCCTGTTGAAAAGACTCGGAATTCTTTTGGGAGGCCCTATCATATAGTTGTCCAAAAGTTAATACTGAAGGATGAAAGGATATCTCATCAGGTGTCACACCAGTCAGATTACAGTAATTTTCATAAGCGTCTTGAAAATGACTCAAAGTGTCACGTAGCGTTCTCTTAGATAATGATACCAATTTATCCATGATGCTCTGAGTTGAGCGAGTAAAAGTCAACCAATTAAAATAACCGGTAGCTGCTTCGGGTATTGAAGCATCATAGGTCTTTTTTCGATCTTTCAGGTTAACCCAAACAGGCGGCGGGGTGGCTTCCAGTTTATGCACATCGCATAGGTCGACATTCAGCTCTGTTTTTCTCTGCAGATCAGCAAGCACCAAAGATGGATTGAAACCGCTAAAAGGGTCTCCAATATGACTTTTCACACCTTTGACATATAAAATAGGCATTACTTTGCCTACAGAGCCCTGGTAAAAAAGTGCTTTGCCTTTTATCTGATTAAAATAGGGCTCACTGTTGATAGCCAGAACATAATCCAGGTGATATTTGTCCCTCAAAGAAGTCATCAGGGGTATCGACTGAAGCATTCCCCTTGATAAGGTCTCTTCATCCGGGACACTAAGGAGAAGAATATTGCCATCAAAATCCTTAATCTCGGAGAAATGAGCACTAAGAACCAATTGTATAGCAGCTCCTGATTTCATATCTGCTGAACCTCTGCCGAATGTCCATTCTCCTGATTCCAAATCTTTTCTTGTCTGATGAGATAAAGGCTTATCTATTAATGCTTCTAAGAGCAGACCGGAATCTAATGCTAAATTTTTGATGTGACCAAATTCTTCTATGTCTACTGTGTCATGATGGTGCATCAATACAATGGTTTTATCGCCAAGTCCTTTTACCAACGCCCATATGACTTGCCTTCTATGAGGATCCTGATCAACCGGGATGGAACCGCAAAGAGTAGGGTTTTCAGAAAAATAGTGCTGTGATTCTATCCATTTCAATATAACTCCTTCAATGATGACTTCTCTGGAAGTGTTGGTATCGCTTTGTACACTCATAAGAACTTTAAAAAGTGACTTAATCTTTTCTTCGAACATAAAACTGCTCCTTCAATATAATAATTGTATTGTATCATACTGAGTTGTTGATTTCTAATTAATACAAGCTTTGTAGAGAAACCGGCCATAGATTTCAGCACACTTCATCGCACTGACTATACTGATCTTTTCATTTTCTTGATGGCAAGAGTCTTTTTCTCCTGGGAAGACAGGTCCCCATGAAACCGTATGGGGAAGCGCTTTTGCGTATGAGGTGCCTCCAGCCATGTCGAATCCACCATCTACACCTGTAACTTCACTATATGCTTTTTCCATTAGATCAAACAATGGATGGTTTTTATCAACATATAAAGGATCCAAGTAATTGGCTGTTTCAAAATCGAAGTCATAAGATTTACTATGCTTATCAAACATATCTATTATTGATTTTTCAGTAACACCCAACTTGTGTCTTATGTTGATGGTTAGAAATATTTTGTTTTCTCTAAACTCAAGTATAGTAGGATTGACATAGGTTTCTCCGATAAACTCGCCGTTGAAATCACTATTTTCATTTTCGAAACCGAGTGTACTACCGTCATAAATTTTGTCCATCAACAGTATGAAATCCAATATCTGTTCGAATCTTTCGTTTTTTAATTTTAAACCCTTGATCATTTTGCATAGCTTTGTCAGGGCATTATCACCATATTGGGGCAGTGAGCTGTGACTTGATTCACCGGAAGAAATCAATTCAATTGTTCTCTCTTTTGAGTTTTGCTGAAATAAAAAGTTTCCTCTTGATGGAATGGTGTTGGGACTATCGCCCGAATTAAGGTTCAGGATTCTACCGTTTTGAAAGATGTTTTCAAATGGAAATGTAATGACAATATCAGCATAGCCCTTTTCAATATTGTGAATAGGGAACGCACCATCTGGTGTAAATGAAAAATCAGGTATTTTGAATTCACTCAAGAAACTGCGCATATCGGTCCATATCTCTTCTTCTTTTGTACCTATGATTAATTGGAGCTTTCTTTTGAAGTTGAGATTCTTTGAACGAAAAGCCTTCATGATATTGAATATAATAGCAGTTGGCACTTTGTCATCCATAGCACCTCTCCCAATAATGAAATCACCATCAAAGATGCCTTTAAAGGGCGGAGTTTCCCATTTCCCTAAATCCCCAACATCGACAACATCCACATGGGTCAGGACACCAATTGTTTCTTCTCCTTCACCGATTTCCAAGATCAGACAGTCCCGTTTTTTTGTAAAGCTTACCGTGATGCCTTCATTTTGGGCGGCATGGGCTATATAATTCAGACACTTACTGTTTTCATCGATGTCCCGTGTAAGACTTGGGATGTTAATCAGTTGTGTAGAGTCCTTTATGATATCCTCTCTTCTTGCTTTAATCTCATCCATCACTTGTTCAATCATTTTTCACATCTCCATTGCAAAAGTCGATTGCGGTAAGAACATAAGACTCATAAGCACTTCTTAACTGCGTCAATTCTACAAACTCATCCTCTGAATGCGCATTTTTCAGATTTCCCGGTCCAAAAACAACGCTTGGTATTTGGGCATAATTGCTTAATAGCGATGCATCCGTCCAGGCTAGGAAAGAAATAATTTCAGGGTCTTTTCCTATAGAACTGCTGATTCCTTTTTTGAGGGATTTGATCACTGGGTGGTCTAAATTGATTTCCAAAGGCTTATGAAGCATCATATTCGAATCAGCAAAGTATCGTTTAGCTTGAGCGTTGAAATCCTTATCTTCTTTTTTTAAATCAGATATAAGTGCTTGGAGTTCATTCATAATGAGATCGAAGGATTCCAGGGGAGTCCATCTTCTATCGATGAATATCTTGCATCTGCCTGCCACACTGCTAGGTTGATCCCCACCTTCAATGACACCAAAATTCAATAAAGGGTCTCCAATGAGTGGATGTCTTCTTTCCTTGAATTTTGGTACCAAATCGTTCTCAATCCTTGTAATTAGCTTAGCTGCCTTTGAAATGGCGTTGATACCTTCGTGTGGAGTCCCTCCATGGGTTGTTTTGCCTATAATGTCAATCTCTATCCATTCCAGACCTCTGTGTCCAGCTGCAATTTGAAGACCAGATGGTTCACCTACAATTGCAGCATCTGTATGGGGACCATTTGTCACAATGTACTCTGTTCCTTCGCTTTTTTGTTCCTCATTAATGACACCGGCAAACACTAGATCTCCGTCCAATGCGATACCGCTTCGTTTGATAGCGGTCACAGCACCTATCATACAAGCAAGCGCACCCTTCATATCACAGGCACCTCTTCCATATAGCCTGCCGTTGGAAATGTCACCGGATAATGGGGAATTGATCATATTATAGGGTGGAACCGTATCCATATGTCCGGTCAGCATAAGTGATCTCCCATTGCCGTTTCCTTTTAATGTGGCTATGACATTTGGTCTGTTTTCAAGTGGTTCTTGAAATTCTACCTGGATATTTTCGTTTTTGAAAAAATTATAGATGAAAGTGGCAATCTGTTTTTCTTGTTCAGCTAATCCGGTGTAACTGGGTATTTTTATTAATTCAGAAGCCAATTGATAGACTTCATTTTCGGTAAATTTATCTAGAATATTTCTATGATTTAACATGTATCTCCTCCGTGGCTAAATGACATGCCACAAAATGATCATTGCTGATTTTGGTGAGTTCAGGCTCTTCCACAAAACATCTGTCATACGCAAATTCACATCTTGTGTTGAATCTGCATCCTTTTGGTATTTCGGTTGGGTCAGGTATCTCGCCTGTCAAAACTTTTCTGACCCTGTTTTTGTTGACCTCAGGTACAGGCATTATGCTAAGCAATGCTTTTGTATAAGGGTGGATGCATTCTTTGATAATCTCATCAGACGTTCCAATTTCGACTATTATTCCCAGATACATGATGGCTATTCTGTCTGATATGAGCCATGCCAAAGATAGATCATGGGTGATGAATAGAAACGCCAGATCTCTTGAGTTTTTGAGGTCAAGCAGCAGTTTCAGTATCCCTGTTCTGATAGAGACATCCAGCATGGACACAGGCTCGTCTGCAACGATAAAATCAGGATTCAAAATAATAGATCCTGCAATGGCTACCCTTTGTCTTTGACCGCCACTTAGTTCGTAAGGATAGCGGTACAAAAAGTCCTCTCCAGGTGCCATACCACTGTCTTCCAAGGCCTTAACAGCCTTCTCTTTTCTTTCGGCAACTGTTTTTAACATGTTGTTGACTTCCAAAGGCTCAACGACAGCATCAAAAATCAGGCTCTTTGGATCTAGGGTTTGGTAAGGATCCTGAAATATCATCTGGGCTTTCTGTCTAAATTTTTTCACTTCTTTTTTGTTTTTGAAATCAACAGTTCCCCCTTTAAAAAAGACCTCGCCTTCTGATATGGGAGCCAGATTTAGAATGGCTTTCCCCAATGTTGTCTTTCCACTTCCGCTTTCTCCCACTAAAGAAACTATTTCTCCCTCGTAAATATCAAGGCTGATACCGTCAACAGCCTTAACAATTTTTCTTTTTTTTGAGAATAACTCATTTATAAAGGATTGTTTGATATCAAACACTACCTTTAGATTATTGATTGAAACTATCTTTTGTTTATTTTTCATTAAAGACACCCCCGAAATGGCATGCGTAGTAATGATCCTTATTAGCTAATACCATTTTTGGCTCCTCTGTGCTGCAGACATCTTTAGCATAAGGGCATCTTGGATGGAAACGGCAACCAGAGGGAGGGTTGATTAGATCAGGTGGTATACCCACAATGGCATCCGGCATGACTCTTTCCTTGTGAATATTAGGAAAAGAAGAAAGCAATTTATAGGTATAGGGATGCATATTGTTGTTATAAATATCTTCGACATAACCGGTTTCAACTATCTTGCCTGCATACATGATCGCAATTTTGTCGCAGGTTTCACCCAGTATAGACAAATCATGGGTAATAAGAATAATCCCCATATTGAGTTCCTTTCTCAGTTTATCGAGAAGGTTGAGTATTTGTGCCTGTACCATCACATCCAGTGCGGTGGTAGGTTCATCACCAATAACAAGCTTTGGGTTGCAGGCTAATGCCATTGCTATCATGGCTCGCTGTTTCATCCCGCCACTAAACTCGTGAGGGTAGTTGAAAATTCGCTTGGGTTCTAATTCAACTAGTTCGAAGAGTTCTTCCACTCGTTTGATGGCATCCTTATAGGACAATTTGTCGTGAAGTATAATGGCTTCCGCTATCTGATCGCCAATCTTCATAACCGGATTTAGTGCATTCATAGCACCCTGGAAAATCATGGATACTTCTTTCCATCTAACACGTTTTATTTCTGTATCATTTAAATCCACAATATTTTTTCCTTCTAGCAGGATTTCTCCCGAAACGATATTCCCTTCTGTGGGTAAAAGTTGGGTTATGGAAAGTGCTGTTGTCGTTTTACCGCAACCTGACTCTCCAACTAATCCCAGAGATTCTCCATAATCAAGTGTTAGACTGACATCATCGACAGCCCTCACTGTACCTGCAGTGATATTGAAATAGGTTATTAGGTGATTGATCTTTAGCAATTCCAATGGTCATCGCCTCCTTAACTTGGGATTGAGTATTTCGTCAAAAGCGTAACCTAAAAAAGTAAATGATAAAACAACCAAAACCACACAAATCCCAGGGGGTAGAAAATACCAGTAAGCACCAGAGCTTGCTGCACCTGATTGAAAGGCGTAATGCAGCATCATTCCCCAACTAGCTCTGGTTGTGTCCCCTAAACCAAGAAAACTGAGGGTAGTTTCAGATAATATAGCCACAGCGGAGACCAATATGGTATTGGCAAATACCAGGGGAAAAACATTTGGCAGAATATGCCTGATGATGATTGTCTTATCGTCTGCTCCGATAGCTCGAACTCTTTCGATAAAAGGACGCTCTTTCAATGACAGAGTTTGTGATCTTACAACTCTTGCTGTACCTGCCCAACTCGTCAGGCCGATAACAAGAATAATATTCCATATGCTGGTCCCCAGAATTGCCGCCAATACCAACACAAGTGGTAGCCAGGGTAAGACAAGAAAAAAATCTGTAATTCTCATCAGGACCATATCAGTCTTTTTGCCTAAAAACCCAGACATCAATCCGATAGTCGTACCTAATAGCATTGAGATGATAGTTGCCAGAATCCCTACCATTAAAGATACCCGTCCACCTGCAAGAAGGTTTTTAAAAACATCTCTGCCCATATCATCAGTCCCTAAAATATGGTTGCTGCTTGGGGGTTGAAGGACATCACTGGCTTGTCCGAATTCCATTGGATCAAAGGGAAAAACCAGAGGACCAAGTAAGGAAACAATTATAAAGAAAGTCAGTATTCCACCACCAATCAGTCCCATCGTATTTGTCTTATAGCTTTTCATAAAGCTATTTATTTTTCTTTTACGCATTTCTTTCTTTATCGTACTCATCTATCACACCTCAACTTTTAACCCTCGGGTCCAAATAACTATAAGTGATGTCAGCAATTAGATTTGCCAATATAACGCTGATGGTAATCAAAAGGAATATGCCTTGAAGCAAAGGGTAATCCCTGCCATTGAGAGCCTCATACATCAACCTTCCAAGACCAGGCCAGGAGAATATGGTCTCTATCTGAATGGTTCCTCCTATAATCAAACCCATATTGATGGCTATTAGCGTAATCATTGGAAGCATGGCATTGGGGATCGCATGTTTCTTAATGATGTAATTGTCATCAAATCCTTTAGCTTTTGCCGTTGTCATATAATCTTCTGTCAATACATCCAGTAGTGTATTTCTCATAGTCAGAGCGTATTCTCCAATCAAGACCAGACTCAATGTTAAAACCGGAAGGAACAAATGAGAGGCATAATCTTTGAGCATATTGAGTGTATCGTAGAATGTCTTTCCTGGTGTTAGCATACCTGATGTTGGGAAAAGCCTTAGACCAATGCTAAATACGGCAATTAAAATAATTCCTAACCAAAAGGTAGGTACTGAGTAGGTGATAAGAGAGAAACTCAGCGCTATAACATCAACTTTTGTCCCCCTTTTCCAGGCGGAAATGACGCCCATGAGTATACCAACCACAATTGACAGAATCTGTGCTAGACCTACCATGATAATGGTTGGCATTATTCTGCTCCAGACAACTTCAACAACAGGTGTTTTATGAATAAATGAAAGACCGAGATCCCCCTGAATCAGATTGCCCAAGTAAATGAAAAATTGCATGTACCAGGGCTGCCCCAAACCAAAAAGCTCTTTGGTTCTTTCTATTGCCTCTGCTGAAGCTCTTGGATTTCGCATAATCATTGCAAGAGGATTACCGGGCATTATCCTAAAGAGGAAATAATTAAATATAATTACAAAAAAAATTGTAACAAGTGACTGAAGCACTTTTTTAAAGACATATTGTTTTTTCAAATTCCCACCTCAATCATGTTTGTTTTTAAGAAGGAGAGGCGAACGCCTCTCCTTTCACAGTATTTTACTTAGCTTTTTTTCTTCTGTTAAACATGAAAACCACTGCAACAGCAACCACCGCTGCAATTACATACAAAGCTGTATTGCTACCTGGTTCAGCAGGGGCTGTATCTGAAACAGGCTGAACATTCAGGTAATTGTAGTTGGTCAGATTGAAGAAGTATCCACCTTCTTCAGGTATTCTTTTCCAACCGGTCCATTTGGCTGTGTTGACAGCCTGCAGACTGTTATCGTAGAAGAGTATGATATAAGGAGCCTCTTCATATAAAATTTGTTGCATTTCCCAAACCACTTTTTGTCTCTCAACTGGATCCATGATGGTTTGTTGTTCGATGAACAGTTGGTCATATCGCTCGTTGGAATAATTCGAGTCACTCATATTACCTATCTGTGAGGTAGTCATAACATTCAGAATAGTGGTTGGGTCAAGGTCAGTGCCCCATCCCCAGATGAACATATCAAAGTCCCCAGAATAAATCTTATCAATCAGAAGACCATCATCCACAGTCTCAATGTTCAATTTAATTCCAGCCTCTGCGGCAGAACCTGCAATCATTTGACCCGCTTTGACTTCATCGGTATTATCTGCTCTCAAGGTGAAGATGAATTCTAGAGGTGTTCCATCACTGTCTTGTCTGATACCATCTCCGTCCAAGTCGATATATCCCGCCTCTTCTAGAATCTGATTTGCTTTGTCTATGTTGAAATCTCTCAGTTCATCTGCTGAGGGTTCGTAGTGATAGAAGCCCTCTGGGGGAATAAGACTGGTCCCCACCGATCCCTGGCCTGAGTATACGATATCCAATATGCTTTGTTTGTCAATACTCAACTCTATGGCATGTCTTACAACGATGTCATTTAACAAAGGATTTGCTTTAGAAGATGGATCATCCCATGCATTGAAAGACAGCTCTGTAAAACCAAGAACGACAGCAGATATAGCTTCTATGCCCGCCTCTGTCTGAAGAGAATCCAACTGACTTGGGCTAAAGTTCGTAGCCGCATCAATTTCTCCCAATTTGATTGACTGGGCCATCGTATCGGTATTGGCATATAAAACAAATATTAAATCATCTATTCCCGGTCTGCCAAGAAAGTAATCATCGTTGGCAACCAATTTCAAATACTCTCCCTGTTTTAATTCGCTGAACTTGAAAGCACCTGTTCCGATAGGTTGTTCATTCGGCCATGTCATGTAGTCATCCGGATTGACATCTTTCCAAATGTGTTCGGGCAATATCGGACATGAGTTCTGCAACATGTTAGCTTTAGGGCTTTCTGTCTTGACGATAACCGTATAATCATCCGGAGCAGTCACTTCAATAATGCCACCCAAATAACCGGAGTACATGCCCAAGTCGTTGCCTAATAACATGTCGTATGTGAAAACAACATCAGCAGAGGTAAAAGGTTCGCCATCATGCCATTTGACATCATCACGCAGGTTAAAAGTCCATTCTGTCTGATCGTCATTCAGAGTCCAATCTTTAGCCAGATTAGCCACAGGTTCAAGATTATCGTCAACACTAATAAGCGGATCATAAAGGAGCATAAATACTTCATAGCCTATCTGACTATATGAGATTAGCGGACTCAGAGAGTCTATCTCAACTGTAACACCAATTCTCATGGCATCTGGTTCTTCTGTTTGAGAACCGAATACGTTGGTTTGGAACATTGATAGTACCATAATGATGGTCAACATTATGACTATTTTTCGTTTGGTCTTCATAAATTTCCCTCCAATTTTTATTCTTTTACACTAGCTTCAATGATTGTCAGTTTCTTTTTAGCGGCATCCAGCTTAGCCCGTACACCCAATGGTATTGTGGCCATATCTTTTGTGTGCCCAATGGGTAAACCATGAATGGATGGCACCTTGAGTGGTTTGATAAACTCAAACAATATATCTTCCAGGCTCATATCTACGTAGTAACCTGGATTGTGTTGTCTTGGCGTACAGTTCACACACTCACCCACAATGATGCCTGCAACTTTATCTAGTTTTCCGGCATTTAATAAATGAGTCAGCATATGATCAATTATCCATGGTTCGGTTTCCAATTCTTCAATGAACAGTATTTTTCCGTCAGTTTCTATTTCGTAAGGCGTCCCTAAGGTAGAGCAGATCAACGTCAGATTACCTCCGGTTATGATGCCTTCTGCTACACCGGGGTTGATGGTGTTAATCCATTTTTTCTCATCCGCCAATGGGATTTCACCAATGGGTTCTGTTGATGCTATCGCTTTGAAAAGATGATTCTTAGTGTAGTCTGTTAGTTCCTCCGGATTGTATCTAGACATACCAGGACCATGAAAGGTTATTAGACCTGTTTTCTTAAGAATAGCCAGATGCAAGGATGTGATATCACTGAATCCCAAGAATATTTTTGGGTTTTTTTGAATAATATTAAAATCAATGTATCTCAGCATTCTGGCCGAACCATACCCCCCTTGAGTCACAAAGACGGCATCAATGTCTATTCTTGAAAACATTTCATTGAAATCCTCCGCTCGTTCTTCATCAGTACCGGCTACGAAACCTTTCCTTTTATTCAGATTCTTTGAGAGAACCACTTTATAACCCCATTGTTTGAGTGTATCCATTCCTCTCCTAACATCACTCCTCTTAAAAGAAGGACTTGCGGGAGAAATCACACCGATAGTGTCTCCCTTTTGTAACAATTTAGGTTTGAGCATAAAACACCTCCAATAACCGAATAACGGTTGCAATGTACATATATAGCTTATTTTACCATTTATTTGACTTAAAATCAATAAAAACCCCATACATTTAATCATAATGCAGGGGTTATGATGGTATTTACTTATTCATTATGGTATTAGATTACTGAGCTCTTCTTTGTATTCAAAAAGAATGGTTTTGCATTCTTCGATTTTCTCGAGGAAATGGTTATCTTTGATAAAGGAAACGGCTACACAATGTCTTACTGCTCCATCTTTACTTGTGATCGGTATGCCGACACCGATAGCCAGCGGGAAAGTCTCATTGATACTGACAACAAAACCCTGTTGTCTGATGCGTTCATATTCTTTCAGTAGCTCGTTTTGATCTGTTATAGTATTGTCACAGATTTTTTCAAAGGACTGCGAATCTATTAGTTTTTTGACTTTCTCTTTGTCATGATAAGCCATTAGGCATTTGCCATAGCATCCTCGGTTAACTGGGAAAAAAGTGCCGGGCACATAGTTAATTTTAAAAGGTTTATAGTTTTCAACAGAAAAAATGGAAATGACTTCTTCGCCATCTCTTTTAGCCAGACCCGTAGAGGCTTTTAGCCGATTGCTTAGCTCAAGCAAGATATCGAGAACACGACTCTCATAATTACCGTTTTCAAGATAGACATTGCCTAGATGATAGGCGAAAGGGCCAATTTTATATTTTTTGGTTTCTAGATTTCTGATAACCATATTGTTTTTTTCAAGGGTCAGCAAAATCCTACTGATGCTGGTTCTACCTAGAGTAAGTCGGGTTTCTAACTCGCTGATTTTGTATTGATAAGGAGAAGTAGCCAAAACCTTCAATACGTCCATGGCATGGTCAATTGTTGAGCTTAGGGATTTGTTCATCGTCGCCACCTTGTTTTCTATATATATGTTATTTTATCATTACTTTGTTAAACTAACAATGCTAATTTTATTTCAGATATTCTAATATCAAAAATGTTTGGAAAGAAGAACCAATAAATGTTAAAATAAACATGGAATGTAAGAAAGGTTTAATGAAGAGGTGTTTTGTGACGGGCACTTATTTTTATAGAGAGGCTCTGAATGAATCAATGGTAGGGTATGCTTATTGTCAGGTAATATTTGACAGTTCAAACAACCTGATAGATTTAATATGTTTGAATATTAATAAAAAATACACGGATTACAGGCCAGAATAATAGCACTGTCTGAGGCATATTATCATATGCTTAGCACAATTACCTTATTGGAACATACATAGCAAAGAATACGCAATAAAATTCATTAAATAAAGGACGGTGGCAAACATAAAAGCATTGATATTGAACGGAGAAATGGACGAGGGAATTGCTTTGTCAAGAATAAGCCAGACGCTTAGAGAAGCTCTAAAAGAAAAAAATTATATTGTAGAAGAAAAGATGCTGAAAGAGATTGATATTAAACCATGCATGGGATGTTACACATGCTGGATCAAAACACCTGGAAAATGTATCATTGATGATTTTGGACAAGAACTGGTTTCAGAAATAATCAACAGTCAGTTGATAGTTTATCTCACTCCGGTGGTTTATGGTGGCTATTCCCCTGAATTAAAGAAAGTTTTGGATAGAATAATTCCTCTAATGCTCCCTTTTTTTGAAAAGATTAAAGGAGAAGTCCATCACCCGAAAAGATACGAAAATTATCCAAAGGTTCTAGCTTTGGGCGTAACAGACAAGGATAATCAGGAAGAAACAGTGATTTTTAAGGAACTTATCGGTAGAAATGCGCTGAACTGGTACAATACCTTCGATGGTAGCGTTATCAATATACGCAATGATTCATTAGTAACAGCTATTGCTGAGGCATTGGAGGGAAGAATATGATAAAAAATAGAAATGTACTATTGTTGATAGGGAGCCCAAAAAAATCAAGAAGCACCTCTGAATCGATGGGCGACTATCTGCTGGGAGTTTTAAAAGACAAGGTAGATTGGCATATTGAGAAAATTCATATTTTGACGAACATACAAGAAAATCCTGATACGATAACGTCAGCGGCAAATCGATCGGATCTGATTGTTCTTGCATTTCCTATCTATGTTGATACATTGCCTTCCCATGTTGTCAGAACACTTCTGCTATTGGAGACTAGACTGGACAAATCAAAAGAAAGGGACTTAATGGTACTGATTAACTGTGGTTTCCCTGAGACATTCCACAATGACAATGCCCTGAAAATTTGCCGTTATTTTGCTGAACAGAACGGTTTAAACTGGAGAGGTGGAATTGCTGTAGGTGCAGGTGGTGCTATTATAGGCAAAAAGTTACCTGACTTGGGGAGTATGGCAAGTAATTTGATGAAAAGCATTAGTATACTTGCAGATAGACTTATCAAAGATGAAATGTCTCAGGATGACAGCATACTCAGGGTACAAGTGGTTGCCACTAAAATGTACAATATGACAGGAAATATCGGTTGGCAAAAACAAGCCCAGAAGCATGGTGTTCAGGATAAGATATATGACAAACCGGATGTGAAGTCATGACATGTGTCTATAGGAGGAAAATAGATTGAAGGAAAGAATCAGAGAGGAACTTAGGCTATTGACAGGATTGGTAGGCATTTCTGGGCACGAACAGGAAGTTGTCAAATATATCAGAGCAAAGCTGGACAAACTGGCAGACGATATCATTATTGACCCATGGGGTAATCTGATTGCCGTTAAGTATGGTAAAAATCCCGGTCCTAAGATAATGATAGCAGCACATACCGACGAGATAGGATTTGTTGTCAAAAATATTTTAAGAGACGGATACATTCTGTTTGACAAATCAGGAACAGCCTCTGACAAGGTTATGGAGGGCAGAAAAATCCTGATTAACGGGAAAATACCGGGTGTAATTGGAATAAAGCCAGGTCATATTCAAACGCCCGAAGAAAGCAGAAGGGTAAAAACGAGTAAAGAATGCTATATTGATATTGCTGTATCTTCTCGACAAGAGGCTGAGCAACTAGGTATCCGTATTGGTGATCCGATTGGCTATGAAAGCAGTTTTATGGAAATGTCAAATATAGATTATGTCAGCACCAAATCGATAGACAACAGGATCAATTGCACAATCCTTATAAAACTGTTTGAGGAAGTCAAACATATAGATTTTGATGGAACACTCTATGGTTGCTTTACAGTACAGGAAGAAACCGGTATGAAAGGTGCTTTTGTAGCAGGAAATCAAATTGAACCGGACTATGGGATTGTAATTGACACGATTCCTTCAGGGGACACGCCCGACGTCGATTCAGACCGGGAACTTCCCATTTATCTGGGCAAAGGTCCTGCCTGTGTCATGGCGGATGGTGTCGGTTCGGCTATGATGTTCACTTTTGCTCACCCAGCGGTCGTGAAAATCATTAAAGAGCAAGCTGCTCAGGCAGATATCAATCTGCAGTTTACGACTTTGTTGGGAGACAGCTATGCAACGGATTCAGCTGGGCTGTCTCATGCAGGAAAAGGCATACCAACTGCGACACTAGCGATACCTAGACGCTATTCTCATTCACCAATTGAAATGCTGAATTTAAATGATGCGGTCAGTTCATTGAAGATACTCAAAGGTATTGTAGCAAATAACGGAGAGGCCAAGATTTCTTTTTTATCCGATGACTTACAGTGCTAAGACCCCCTCTTTTATAAGCAGGAGATAAGCACTGTAGAGTCCCTGGATAACGGTTTCTAAGGTTCAGATGGCGTTTGAAACACCACCTGAACCCAAGAACACTGTTGATAAAGTCTTTTGGAAGGGTGAATTATGGGAAAAAACAAAAAATTCGCATTGATATTGTTGACATTTTTAGCGGTAATTGTAGTAGGTGTTTATGGATACATGACACTTCTAGATGTGAGCTTCATTGATGCACTCTATATGACAGCCATCACTATTTCAACCGTGGGTTTTGGTGAAGTTGGATTGATGACCAGTCAAGCCAAGATTTTCACAATTTTTGTCATATTTTCAGGATTGAGTGTTGTTGGTTACGGATTCACAAGTATTGTTGCCTTGTTTTTTGAAGGCGAGTTGAAAGACGCTTGGAGGAGAAGAAGAATGGAAGCCAGAATCAAAGCATTAAAGAATCATTACATAGTATGCGGGGCTGGAGAAGTAGGTCAGACTGTTATAGAGCAGTTTCAGATTAATAACCTGCCTTTTGTCGTATTGGAGAAGACTGAGAGCAGGGTTGAAGAGCTGAGAGAGGAAAATATACTTGTCATTAAGGATGATGCAACCAGTGAAGATGCTCTGATCAAGGCTGGAATCAATCAAGCAAAAGGCATTGTATGCAGTCTGGCTAATGACGCTGATAATCTCTTTACGGTCTTGACCGCAAGGCAATTGAATGAAGCTATTTATATCATTGCAAAAGCCATTGAAAAAAATGCCCATAACAAGTTAAAAAAAGCCGGTGCAAACAATACAATATCTCCCAATGAAATTGGTGGTCGAAGGATTGCAGCAATGCTGATCAGACCGTCAGTCATATCGTTTCTGGACATTATAACACAAGCAGACGATGTTATACTGGATTTGGAGGAAGTGACAATCTGCTCCAATTCCGATTTGGTAGGACGCAGTCTCAGAGAAGCTAAGATTCCAGAAAAAACAGGACTGATAATTTTAGCGATTAAAGGATTTGGGGATCAAAAACTGAGGTTCAATCCTAAATCAGATGAGGTGTTAAAAGAAGGAGATACGATGATAGTCATGGGCAGGGGAGAGCAGGTTGACATACTCAAGAAGATTGCCTGCGATGATTTCAGAGCAGCGATACTTTAAGGGACACCTATCCGGAAACTGACAGGAGTGGTAAAATGAAGCAACTATATATGGACAATGGCGCTACATCATACCCCAAAGCACCCGGTGTGGCGGAAAGAGTGTTTGACTATCTGAAAAATGTTGGTACAAATTTGAACAGAAGCAATTTTGGATCGTCTTATGAGGCTGAGAGGGTTGCATTTGAGACAAGAGAGCTGATATGCACGTTGTTTCAGTATGATAAACCTGAAAATGTCGTTTTTACGAAAAACGTAACTGAGAGTCTGAATGTTTTGATAAAGGGAATTTTCAAGAGCGGGGATCATGTATTAATATCTTCTATGGAACACAATGCGGTTATGAGACCTCTAAACGGGCTGGGAAAGAGAGGTATTTCATATACCAAAATAGCTTCTGACAGGGAAGGTGTTCTAGATATCAATGACATCGAGAAACACATTCGCCCAAATACCAAAGGGATAATCATGACCCACGCATCCAATGTCTGCGGCACTGTTATCGATATAGAGAGCGTTGGGAATGTATGTAAACAGAAAGGGCTAATATTGATAGTTGACTCTGCTCAAACAGCTGGATTTTTAGATATAGATTTTTACGGAATGAACATTGATGCCTTGGCTTTTACTGGACACAAAAGCCTTTTAGGCCCTCAGGGAACAGGTGGTTTTATCATAAGCGACAAATTGGTTGCAGAGATGGATTTTTTTATAGAGGGCGGGACAGGAAGCCTTTCGGACTTGGAAGTTCAGCCCGGTTTTATGCCGGATAAATTTGAATCCGGGACGCTAAACGTACCTGGAATATTTGGGTTAAATGAAGCCCTCAAGTATATTGTCAGAGAAACACCAGAAGCTATTAGAGTTAAAGAGATGACTTTGACAAACATGTTTATTGAAGCTTTGCTGAATATGGATCATATTGAATTGATTGGTATAAAAAGCATTGTAAATCGTACGGGAATTATTTCCGTTGATTTCAAAAGCGCAGACAATGGAATGATGACACAGAAATTGTATGAATCTTTTGGAATCATAACCAGAAGTGGCTTGCATTGTGCACCATCTGCTCATCAGACCCTGGGGACGTTTCCGAGAGGCACCGTGCGATTCGGGCTTGGTCATTTCATGTCAGAGGGTGACATTCTCTATGCCATTGATGCCATCTACCGACTGGGCAATATCACGGTTTGAGGAATATCCCCAAAGAAGTTTTGTAAGAATCAATAAGAAATCACAATAGAATGATCAACAAGCTCAACTAATGATATCAATAGGACTGCAGCCTGACTGCAAGTTTACTGTATAAGGAGGTTTTATGTTGAAATCCAATAAAGAAAAACTGGTGATTCAATCCGCACAGGGGAAAATACACAGTCCGATATCCAGAACCCCATACAAAGTGAATAGAGAAGGGCTGGGTGAGGTTTTACCTTCGGTTGGAGGGATTTGTTACAATGTGAAGGTTGGCGATAATTGCATGAATCTGGTCGGAGATCATGTGGAACCCGGTGTCAGTATCAAGAACGATAATGAAATGGAGAACAATGCGCTGATGCTTCTAGCCGGTATTGGAAATGAGGCGAAAGTCATGACAGGCGAGGCTAAAGGGGCAAAGGGTTATGTAACAGGAATGCATGGTGGAATTGAGCATGTGATTACTCATTTCAACTCTGAAGATATGGAAAATATGGCAATAAGTGACAGCATTATAATCAAATGTCATGGGCTGGGGTTTCAATTTGAAGACTATGAAGAGATAAAATTCATGAACATAGATCCCAATCTTATGGAAAGAATACCCTTAGAGGAAAAAGATGGAAGTCTTTATATGCCGGTAGTGACAGAAGTACCGGCACATCTGATGGGTTCTGGCATAGGAAGTGCGACAGCTGTGTCAGGAGATTATGACATCATGACGGGGGATATGGAATCATTTGATGAATATGGTTTGGTAAAACTGCGTTTTGGTGATTTTGTCCTGCTTAAGGATTGCGATAATACTTATGGCAGACAGTATCTGAAAGGCTCTGTTTCAATCGGAGTCGTTGTTCACAGTGATTGCATCCTGTCAGGACACGGACCTGGAATAGCGGTTGTAGCAAGCTGCAAGACCGACAAGCTGAGGGGAAAAATAGATAAAAATGCCAATATTGTCAACTACATGAGATAGTTAAACAATCTGGAATACCTGAGAGATAGAATCTCTCAGGCTATTTTTTTACAAACAGAATTTTGTTGTTATCCAGATAAGCATCTACCAGATTGTTTTCCTGAAAATAAGACAAATAACCTCTGACAGTTCGTTGCAGATAAACTATCTTCCTCAAATCTGCTTTTATTTCGAGTTTATTGACGATATCAGCTGTGTAGTCTTCAAAGTACATTGGTTCTTTCAGGATATCGAGGAGGATTTCTATACGCGAATTGATATGGTCAATATTTTGATCAACTAGATATTCAATATCATCATAGACACCCTTATGAGACAGAATATATTTATCGCAATTAAGGGTTTTTAAATTCTTTTTGGAGGCCAGATCATTTCCAACATCAAAGATATAAGGTAGTTTTGTGATCCGAATCATGCTTTCACTCAGCAGGGCATCCCCAAGATAAGCAACATTGTCAGGAGTTATGTAACCAATCTGATAGGGACTATGACCGTAAATTTTAATGATTTGAAAGTCAACCCCCAGAAAATAGAAATCGGTATAATCAGGATTGATGACGATGTCTGTCTTATAGCTGAAAGAAGGTATGGTTTCACCAAAAATCCTGAATCGCAAATTGTCAGACAGTACATACATGTTGTAGGAGTTTTCCCCCAGCATGTTTTCGACATATGGAGCAGCTATCTGTGCGCCATATGTCATCTTTAACAGATTATTTCCTCCAGCATGGTCAATATGGCCATGTGTGCATAGGATACCCCTGACCATCATATTATTCTTCTCCATAAAGGGGATGATTTCATTTTTAGCGGTTTTATGAAAGCCTGAATCGATTAACAGACACTGTTCTTTGTTCAGACGATAAAGTCCCAGATCGATAAAGTCAGGACTGATAAGATAGGTATTGCCTTTAACTTTTTTTAGTTCCATTATTTGCTCCTTCGATATTGATTACCTATTTTATCATTTATGAGATTTAATGACCAGAAATAGTTCATTGTTGTATCACCAATACTTTGATATAATTAAATGCACATGATTGTGCAAGGAGGCAGATATGGTAAAATATGAAGATGTCATTAAATCAATAGAAAGGATTGGAAAATATATTTCTGAGACACCTTTGGATTATTCAATTGGATTAAGTGATGAAAGTACAAAGGTTTTTCTTAAGCTCGAAAACCAGCAGAAACAAAAGACCTTTAAAGTCAGGGGTGCTTTAAGCAAACTATCATCCTTGACTGAAGAAGAAAAAATCAAAGGTGTTGTGGCGGTTTCTTCTGGCAATCATGGTGCTGGTGTGAGTTATGCTGCTATGCCTCATCTCTGTGTAGACCCGATAATGATAACAGTTCAAGCTATCAATAATATGCAGTCTATTATCAGTAGGAAAAAGAATCCATTTAATCCTGAGGTGGTTCATCACAGTCCTGAGTTTCAATGGAATGATCAAAATCTCAAAATCTCTATGCTAGTCATGTCACAGGCAGCTCTCGACTACTTGACAGAGGATTCAATTGATTATTAAATCGCTGGAAACAGTCTCTATTATGATCATAATGATAGGTGTGGGTTGGTTCTTCATCCCATTTTATATGTTTATACTTAATTATTTGTAATAAGTGATACTTGACATAAGGAGTGATGAAATTGCCACAAAAGTATGATTCTTCAGGTAGAAAGAAAAAATCACAGGAAACAAAACTTAAATTGTACAATGCTGCCATTAAACTTTTCAATCGATATGGTTACGAAAATGTCAGCATTTCTCAAATCACCAATAAAGTCGGTGTGGGAAAAGGAACGTTTTATATACACTATCAATCAAAGGAAGCTATTCTTGTTGAACAGTTCGAGAAAATAGACAGTTTCTATCTGGAAAGGTATAATAATAGTGACAAGAATAATACCGCAAAAGTTCAGTTGATGGAATTTCTTCATACTGTTGCTGTACTGACACAGGATGTGCTGAAAATCGACAGCGTTAAAGTTGTGTATAAAAGCCAGATAAATGCCCCCCAAAATCTTAAATTGTTAATAGATGACAAGCGTTTGTATTTTAAAATTATCCAGGAAATCATAGAATTGGGGCAAAAAAGCAAAGAATTCCGCGTAGATTTGAGTTCAAAGGAAATTACTCTGATTGTGACAAGATTTGTCAGAGCCATTATATATGATTGGATTTTACATGATGGAAATTATAATTTAGCGACTGATTTTGACAGGAGCTTTAATTTGTATTTGAATACGATTAAGAATTGACATAATAACTAGGTGTACGGTATAATGATTACATTAACTGACCATGGTCAGTTAATGTAATCATTAGAAAAGTAAAATAATGTCAAGAAACGGAGGTATTGATATGAAAAAAACAATTATAACAGCAGCCCTTACCGGAGGAATTCATACGCCCGGCATGAGCGAGTATCTGCCCATCACACCTGATCAAATCATAGCGGATGCATTGACCGCCTATCGAGCTGGAGCAGCAGTAGTCCACATTCACGCCCGAAATCCTGAGAATGGCAGACCAACATCTGACATTGAATTGTTCACAAAAATCGCCAAAGGCATCAAAGAGCAATCAGACTTGGTAGTTTGTGTGACAACAGGGGGTGGTCTGGGCATGACCATCGAGGAAAGACTTAAACCAGTCACAGTATTGAAACCGGAACTGGCATCTTGTAATTCGGGATCTATCAATTTTGTGCTGGCACCTGCGGCTAAAAAGCTAAAGCCAAAATATGATTGGGAGATTCCCTACCTTGAATCGACAGAAGACCTGATTTTTTCAAATACGTTCAAAGGTATCAGATCCTATGTGGAGACTATGTATGCCAATGACACTATCCCTGAATTTGAGGTGTATGATATCGGTATGATCAATAATTTAGCCTATTTCAAGGAAGTTGGGCTATTCACCAAACCAATTTATCTGCAGTTTGTTATGGGGATACTAGGTGGCATACCTGCAGAAGCGGACAATCTGACCTTTATGGTCAAAAAAGCCAAGCAACAATTGGGAGACCTGTTTGAATGGTCTGTTGCAGCTGCAGGTAAAAACCAATTTTACATGACAAGCACCGCATTGTCCATGGGTGGACATGTGAGAGTCGGTCTGGAAGACAATGTCTATCTCAAACCAAGGGTATTGGCCAAAAACAGCGGTGAGCAGGTTGCTAAGATCAGACAGATCATTGAGGCAGTTGGTGGAGAAGTGGCAACAACCGATGAGGCAAGAGAAATTTTAGGCTTAAAAGGCAAGTCAAAAGTGGGTTATTAGAAATTAATATTTAGTGCGACAAGGCAAAGTTAAAGACTTAACCTTGTCTTTTTTCATTTTACTTCATGAGCGGTTTCTGTGATGTGTAGGAAAATGAAGTGTTCGGTGAGATGTTTGTGAAGGTAATTTCTTTTGTCATCTCAGAGATATTAGGTAAAACAATTATCATAGACATAGATAGTTTCCTAATATTGTTTTAATTTGATTATACCATGATGGCTATTTATGTGATTAAATTATCTAAAGATTTTTTATTGACAACCAACTTCATCAATGAAATACTACTAATAGAAGCTGGGTTAGAAATTATAGAAGAGGAGAAGATGAATTGTCAGGAAGTTTTGATTATATGACTGAACAAGAGGCGAGAAAAGCTATTTGTGAAATCGGTAAGAGATTGTACTCCAAAAATTTTGTAGCTGCCAATGACGGCAATTTATCCATAAGGACAGGTGAAGATGAGATTATTTGTACACCAACTGGTGTATCAAAAGGTTTCATGTCTGAGAATATGATGGTAAAAATAAGGATGAATGGGGATGTAATCGAAGGCTCTCTGAAACCATCCTCTGAAATCAAAATGCATCTCAGAATTTATAAGGAGAATAAACAGATAGGGGGTGTGGTGCATGCACATCCACCCATTGCCACAGCTTTTGCAGTGGCAGGTATGGAACTGCAACCGAATTTGTTGCCTGAAGCGGCAATAATGTTGGGAACAGTCAAAGTTGCCCAGTATGCCACTCCAGGAACAGAAGAAGTCCCAGAAGTGATTGCTCCATATGTCAAAAGCAACAAGGCTGTTTTGATGGCTAATCACGGTGCTTTGACATGGGATAGTGATATCTTTGAAGCATATTATAGAATGGAATCACTTGAGCATTATGCTAAAATATCAATGTATGCAAAACATGTAATTGGACACATCAATCCTTTGACTGATTTGGAAATATCCAAACTGATCAAGAACGCTGAAGATAGGAGGAAATTATGAATAAAGAGGTATTGGGGGTAATGGCGTCAAGATTGGACGATGAAAAAGGAGCTGTTATAATATTGGACCAGACAGCCCTGCCAAATGAAACGGTCTACAAGACACATACAACAAAAGAATCAATCTGGGAGGCCATCAATAAACTAGAAGTCAGGGGTGCCCCTGCTATAGGAATAGCAGCAGCCTACGGTATTTATGTGGTGATGAACCAGAGCCTTACTGATGATTTTGATGAATTCGTTGAAGAGTTTAAATCGGTCAAGACATATCTGGAATCATCAAGACCAACCGCAGTTAATCTCTTCTGGGCACTAGACAGGATGGAGCATTGCCTTGACAACAATAGAGATAAGCGTGTATCAGAAATCAAATTGGCTTTGAGAGAAGAAGCGGAAGCTATTAGACGGGAAGACGAGGAAGTATGTCGAATGATTGGAGAGAATGCCCTGACGCTGCTAAAACCGGGTATGGGATTATTGACACATTGCAATGCGGGGACGATTGCAACGTCAAAATATGGAACCGCGTTGGCACCAATCTATCTCGGTGAGGAAAGAAAATATGGATTTAAAGTATTTGCTGATGAGACAAGGCCATTGTTGCAGGGGGCAAGACTCACAACTTGGGAATTAAATGAGGCGGGGGTGGATGTCACACTTATTTGTGATAATATGGCTTCTATTGTAATGAAAAATGGATGGATAGATGCTGTTTTGGTTGGCTGTGACCGTGTTGCAGCAAACGGGGATGCAGCCAATAAAATAGGGACTTCAGGGGTTGCGATATTGGCAAAGGAATATGG
>LDZT01005148.1_pt2 | contig 31099 bp, 28 predicted proteins | sample 615521 | NCBI WGS metagenome assembly LDZT01 (sample SAMN03408292, study PRJNA278302) | terrestrial metagenome | isolation source: oil reservoir sample SB1 | place: USA: Alaska, North Slope, Schrader Bluff formation | collected 2011-09 | reverse complement strand
CTGTCCCGGCTGAGTCCGCGCTTCGATGGAGTGGTGGACGCAGGCAAGGACGGCGTGGAGGATGCGGTGAGGGGCTGGCTGGCGGGATAGGCGCTGTGCCGAACCTGCCGGAGAGGAGCACGCGTATGCGCGTGTACGTCAGCTTCGATGACACGGACTGCCTGGGAGCCGACCGCGGCACCGGGAAGCTGGTGCGCTGGTTCACTGAACGGCTCCCGGAGGGCTGTACCTCGTGGGGGGTCGTGCGGCAGCAACTCCTCGTGCATCCCGACGTCCCGTACACATCTCACAACAGTTCCGGCTGCGCGGTCCTCGACGTGCCCGACGCCTCGTACCTCCCGCTGCTCGCGAACCTGGGAGCGGCCCACATAGCCGAGCACTTCATCGACGGCAGCGACCCCGGGCTCTGCATAGCCGATGAGAACACGGACCTCTCGGCGATCATCGCATTCGCCAGCCGTGCGGCGATCGAGGTGGTCACACAGGATGAGGCCCGGGCGATCGCGGAGGAAGCCGGCGTCCACCTGAGCGGACACGGCGGCACCGAGGACGGCGTCATCGGTGCGCTTGCGGGCGTGGGTCTCACTGCCAGCGGCTGGTCCGGCAGACTCGTGGAGTTCCACCGACCACTCCGGGATTTCCCGATCGTCACCACCGTCGCGGAAGTCGAGGACGCTGGCATCATGGTCGTCCCGGTGGATCGCAACGTCCAGATGCCCAAGCCGACCGACACGCTGGATACGCAAGGGTGGCTTCGGCCACGCCTGTGGGGTGGGCGTCCGGTCGCCCCCGTGACGAACACCGGGCCCGACTCGTGGACCGCGATCGGCAAGCAGCGTCCTGCCGGACCAGGCGGCACCACACCAGGAGACGCTCACGCCGGCGTGCAGCATGGCGGTGATGACTGGTAGGGCGTCCCGGTCACCGCCTGCCCGGACGGGCGGCGATGATGATGGTGACGCCTCTCCCCGGATGCGCGTAAGGTGGAAGGCATGAAGGGTCTTGGGGTCATCGACCAGCAGGTACAACTGAGCGCCATCGCGGATCCGCGCAGACTGGCGATCCTGCGCATGCTGATGGTACGCCCGATGACCCTGAGCCAGATCGGCGAGCGTATCGGCAAACACCCCGCCTGGGTACGGCACCATGTACAGGTCCTCGTGGCCGCCCGACTTGCTGACCTGGTCGAAGAGCGAGCCGTCAAGAACTACGTGGAGAAGTACTATGCGGCCACTGCCGGGGCGTTCGAGGCGCACATGGTCATCGCCCCCGAGTCGGACGAGCCCAGAACGCTTATCGCGCTTGGCAGCCATGACCTTGGACTGGCGCTATTGAGCGAGGATGTCGAGAGCTCGCATGTCGGGCTGGTAAGCGTACCGGTCGGCAGCCTTGACGGTCTGATAGCGCTTCGCCAGGGGCTGTGCGACATCGCAGGGTGCCACCTGTTCGACGACGAGCGCAATGAGTACAACACCCCGTTCCTGCGCCATCTGTTCCCCGACATGCCCGTCCTGGCCGTGACCCTCGCATACCGCGAGCAGGGCCTTATCACGGCCCCGGGGAACCCCCTCGGTCTTCACGGAGTCGAGGACCTCTCCCGCGGCGGAGTCCGCCTGGCCAACCGCAACCCGGGTTCCGGCACCAGGGTCTGGCTTGATGCCCGGCTTCGCCACGAGTCCATCGACACCGGGAAGATCCCGGGCTACGAGGACACGCTGTCGACCCACACTGCGGTGGCGGGCGCCATAGCATCCGGCGCAGCCGATGCCGGGGTGGGGCTTCGGGCATCTGCCGAGGCGCTCGGCCTCGGATTCAAGCCGCTCTTCATGGAGCGATACGACCTGGTCATGCGCAAAGACCGTCTCAGTGACGACGCCCTGATGACGCTTCTGGACAGCCTGTCCTCGCGACACCTCAAGCGCACGCTGGGCGCGATCGCCGGCTACGACACGGCACACACTGGCGAAGAAGCGGGGTCCTGACCCGAACGCACGGAGCGCACGCGAAACCCCGAACCATCACCCTGCCCGCGCACGCTTATGCGAGGTACGCTAAACTCCATTCTAGTGTAGGGTGATGACGCCCTCGGAGGGTGTCGGCTCGAGACGCACATGGCCTCCCGGCCGCAGCGTGTGATCCCGGCCCACCACAGACGACATGGGAGACCGGATGGAGCGACCGCACCGTGGTCGACCCATCTCAAGCGGAAGGAAGGGGTAAGCATGGTGCGAGCGAAGAGTGTGCGAAGACTGCTCGCGGTGATGGTCGCCGCGATGATGCTGCTTGGGGGTGTCATGGTGGCCCCGGCATCGGCGGCCGAGAACTACACACTCGGCAGCATCGAAGCCCCTGCATACGTCATGAACGACCACACGCCGTTCGGTGTGCGGTTCAGTGTCGATGCAAGCAGTGGGCTCGCCCCGAACGAGACCTACTACGTGAAACTACGGCTCAGCCCGAACACGACGCCGTCTAGCAGCGCGAACCGTGGCTTCACCTGGAATCCGGCCACCGGCAAGTGGATCATGGAACGGGAGTCCATCAACGGAAGCCGCTGGTTCGGCCGTCCGACCGTGACCACGGATGACACCGGGGCCATCAAGAACACCTGGGTCTATGGCAAGTTCGGCAACGAGGACGAGTCGGGTGACTACTACATCCTCGTCTCCCTCTCCGACACCGGCGACGAGAGCTCGTACAACCCGGACCCGGGCGACGTGCCCATGGTGACCGTGCTCGATGCGAAGACTGAGGGTTCATGGGTGCACAACGGCCTCGCCGGTCTCGCGGCGGCGAACAAGCGCGTGGGTATCCGCTCCAGCGACTCGACCTCCGACGGCAGCCCGGCAACGCTGTACGGCCTCTGGCAGACGGAGGAGAACGGAGTCGATGACGACGGTGACGGCATGATCGACGATGCGTCCGAGGATGTCGGTCCGGCAGGCATGACCGGTGATTACCGTGTCGCACTGCCGATCGCCACGGTGGTCGACATCTACACGAACCGCATCCTGCGTGCCGACGACTTCACCACCGGTGCCGCCGACTGTGACATGGCGGTTGGCGTGAGCGACCAGACCGCCCCGCTTGCCGCGACCGATGCCGCCGCAGAAGCAGCGGCAGGCGCAGTCGACCTGAGCTGGAACGCCGGGAGCGACAGCGGTGGCTCGGGCATCGAAGGCTATCTCGTATATCGGTGGCCGGCTGTGAACCAGTACGATCTGGCCGGTATGACCACCAATCCCCCCGTGCTCATCGGCAAAGCCGCAGGCACCGTCTTCTCCGACACCACCGCGAGGGGCGGCGTGGCGTACGAATACGCCGTGCGCACCATCGACGGCGACAGCAACATCAGCGCTCGCTCCAACATCGCCACCGCAACGGCCATCGCCGCCAACGATCTCGTCCGCGACGATGGTGCGACCCGCTACGAAACGGCGATCGAGACGTCCAAATCCACGTTCGCGGCCGGCTCTGTCGATACGGTCGTGGTGGCCACCGGCAACGCGTTCGCTGACGCCCTCGCGGGATCGAGCCTCGCTGGAGCGTACGACTCGCCGTTGCTCCTGGTAGGCAGCACTATGGGTACCTCGCTCAAGAATGAGATCGACCGCCTCGGGGCCGGCAACGTCGTCCTGTTGGGCGGGACCGCAGCCATCTCCGATGACGTCGCCCAGGAGTTCGCCAACGCCGGATACGCGGTGGACCGCATACAAGGCCAGGACCGCTACGAGACGGCCGCGAAGATCGCCCAGGAGGTCGCCGATCTCACCGGAGGAGTGCATAGCGCCTACTTCGTCCGCGGCGACGATTTCGCTGACGCGATCGCCATCTCGCCATTCGCGTACGGCACCGCCACTCCCATCCTGCTCGTTCGCACCGGATCCGTACCTGCGTACACCAGCGCCGCGATCGCCAGCCTGGGCATCACCGAAGGCGGCATCGCCGGCGGCTACGGGGCTGTCAGCAGTGACACCGAGGACGCGCTCGAGACGCTGCTCGGCAACGGACTCGAGCGCTGGGCCGGAGCCAACCGATATGCGACGGCAAGACTCGTCGCTGACGCGCACGTGGCGTCGGGAACCGCCAGCTACAACTACGTCGGCGTTGCCACCGGCCTCGACTTCCCCGACGCCCTTGGCGGCGGCGCGGCGGCCGGCAGCTGGAACGGCGTGCTGCTCCTGACCCGTCCGGACAGCCTGGTCCCGGAGGTGAGCAGCGCTCTCAGCGCCAACAAGAACGTGATCGATGAGGTACACGTCTTCGGAGGTACGTCCGCTGTCAGCGCTGCCGTGTACAGCCAGATAGCGCAGATCCTCCAGTAGAACCGTAAGAGCGACATGACAACGAGCAACCGCGAGCAGGGGCCGAGACGACGAACCGTGGCGATCATCGCCGTCGTCTCCCTGCTCGCGGTTGCCGCCGTCGCTTGGCTGGCCGAGGGCCTGCTCACCACCCCGGACGATATCCCGCCGCTTCTGGTGACCCGTGGTGGAGAGGTCCTCGCCACTTTCTCGATGGCGGAGATCCGCGATCTCCCCACCCACGAGGTCTCACAGTTCGGGAAATGGGAGGAAGGGCCTCAACTGCTGCTCGTGCTCTCGGAAGCCGGGGTGGAGGACTTCGAGCGGGTGACGATCCTCGGCCAGGGCGTCCGCGACGACGGCGAGATCGTCCTCACACGCGCGGAGATCGATGAAGACGTCGTGCTCGACCTGGCCAACCGCGGCACCGTGAAGATCGCGGGCCCCGATATCTCATGGGCCGACCGCGTACGCGATCTCACCGAGATACGGGTCGAGTGACCCATGGTAGCCCGTAGGAGCCCCGACGGCCGCATGTTCACCACCAGAGAGCTCGTCCTTCTGGCTCTCTTCGCGGGGCTGATCGCCCTTTCCAAGGTCGTCCTCCGCGTACCGATCCACGTGCCCGGCCACTCGGGCATGACCTGGATGGCCATCCTCCTGGTGGGGAGGATCCTCGTCCGCAAACCGTGGGCGGGAACGCTCATGGGGCTCGTCTCGGGGATCCTCGCGGTTGCGGTTGTGGGAGGCCGGGAGGGGCTGCTGCTGTGGATGAAGTACCTGGCGCCCGGGATGGTGATGGACCTCGGCGCCTTCCTGAGCGGTGAGCGTCTTCACAGCCCCGTAGTGGCCATCATCACCGCAGCCATCGCGAACACCGCCAAGCTCGTCACGAGCCTGATCGTCAGCCTCGCCCTCGGCATACCGATGGGCTACCTCGCTCTCGGCCTCGGTCTGGCTGCAACGACCCACATCGTGTTCGGTGGCCTCGGGGGCTGGCTTGGCGCTATCACGGTCAAGGCGTTGCGACGCGCGGGTCTCCCCCATCTTCAGGAGCTCGTCGGGGCACGCGAGGAGACCGCATGAGGAAGACCATCCTCGCCGTGCTGCTGACCTCTTCGCTGCTCCTGTGCGAGCCTGCGCATGCGGCCACATGGACAGAGCCTGATGTCACGTCGCTTCAGGGGTCTCTGGTGCAAGGAGACGGTGAGTACCTCGAGCTTCCGTGGAGCGTCATCTGGGAGCTGGGGTCGATCATCCCGGGCGCCGCACTCGACCCCCGCGCCGTAGAGCGGCTCGGCAACGGGAACACCCTCGTCACGAGCCGTGACACCCGTGGAGTGTACGAAGTGACCACCGACGGAACGGTCGCCTGGTCGTACTCAAGCGATGATGACCCGAACCTGTGGCCGTTCCACGCCACGCGTCTGGCCAACGGGAACACCCTTGTGGTCGACCGCTGGCAGGAGACGGTGCTGGAGGTCACACCCGCAGGCGACGTGGTGTGGCGCTACGGGGTCCCCGACAACCCGATGGACCCGAGCCACCCCGACTACCACCGGAACGACGACCTCGAGCAGCCCGACCCCGGAGAGCTCATCGACCCGTTCACCGCGTTCCGCCTGCCCAACGGCAACACGCTGATCGCCGAGAACCAGGCGTGTCGCGTGATCGAGATCCGATCGTCGGATTATGACCCCGACGCGCCCGATGACGGGTACACGGAGTCGAGCATCGTCTGGCAGTACGGGGTCACGCACGAGCTCGCAAGCGAGCACGGATACGCCGATGGCTACCTCGACTGGCCGAAGTGGGCGATACGGCTCGACAACGGCAACACGCTCATCGCCGATGAGACCGGCCAACGCGTGATCGAAGTCACCCCGGCGAAGTCCGTCGTCTGGCAGTACGGACAGTCCGGAGTCTCCGGGTCTGACCCCGGACTCCTGAACGAACCGGTCGCTGCCGAACGCCTGGACGATGGGTCCACGCTCATCACCGACGGCAAGAACGACAGAGTGCTCCGAGTCGACGTCGATGGGACCATCTTGTGGGAGATCGGCCAGCCGGACGAGTACGGTCTCGATGCCGACGGGCTCGCCGGGCCGAGACGTGCCACGATCACCGATGACGGCACCCTGCTGATCGCGGACTCCTCGCATCAGCGCATCCTGGAGCTCGGCTATGCGGACAGCGGACTCGTCACGTCCGACCGGATCGACTGCGGGCTGCCCGGCGTCCGCAAGGCATTCTCGGCGCTGACAGCGGAGGTCGACGTGCCCGAGGGCACCTCGTACGAGCTGCTGTACAGCGTGGACGGGGGCACCTGGGCAACCCTCACGGGGGCCGGTCTCCCGGACAGCACGTATGGGACGTTCCTGCAGTATCGCGTACGCCTGTCTACAGACCGTCACGACGCCTCTCCCCGTCTCACGGCTGTGACGATCTCCTACGAACCCGCCCCCGAGGATCCGAACGACGTCGGAGACGACGACCAGGGTTCCGGCTCATCGAGCTCCGGTAGCGGGACTTCCGGCGGTGGCAGCGGTTCGATCGGCGGCGTCGCAAGCTCTGGCAGAGGCGCCGGGTCCGACACCGTCGCCATGAGCGCGGGAGAAGGCTACACCTCGGGTGAGGCGACTATCGACACGGATACGATGGGCGGAGGAGCCGCTGCCGCTCATCGCGGATGGGCGTTGACGCTGGTCGGTGACACCGCCCCCGGCGCAGGTTCACCGGCGGCGCCCTCTCCGGACCCGTTCGGCATCCTGCTGCTCGGGACGGTGTACCTCGCAGGCGCTCTGTCCGTACCACTCACACTGTTCATCCCGCTGCGGCGGTCGTGACGGAACCGATCCGAGGAAGGGGCTCCACCGCATGGATACGATCGCCTACTACCTGACCCACCCGAGCGCACTGATCTACGTCACCGCGAATGCGCTGATGTACCCTGTGATCATCCTTGAGCTCGTGCTTCTGGTCTTCTCGGTGTTCGAGGCAGGACGCTTCACCGTCGAGATGTCCGTGCGGCGTCGCAGGCGCTCGCTTCCCGCGCTCAGGGATCTCACGGATGCAGCCCGGAAGGCCCTCGCCGGTGGCGACCCCGAAGGGGCGATCGCACACCTCGGCGAAGCGGTGGGCACCTCCGGCTACGGCAAGCGGTTCGCCGGGCGCCTGACTCCGGAGCACATGGAGCGCGCGCACATCGTGAAGCTCCTCGACGATACCGAAAGCGAGGTCCGTCGACGTCTCGAGAGGACACGCATGCTTGTGCGTCTGGGTCCGATCCTTGGTCTGATGGGCACCCTGATCCCGATATCGCCGGCGCTCGTAGGGCTCGCGCAGGGTGACGTGCAGACCCTGTCCGACAATCTTGTGGTCGCGTTCTCGACCACGGTCGTCGGCCTCCTGATCGGCGCCATCGGATACGTCATCTCCACGGTGCGCGAGCGCAAGTACCTCCAGGACATCAGCGACATCGAGTACGCGCTCGAGATCACGGAGTTGTGAGATGGGCTCTCTGCGAGAAACACGTGTCCGAGAGGGATACATGCGCCGGGGCCGGCGCGGCCTTGCAGACCACAACGGCGACCCGATGGAGTCGATGGGCAACCTCTTCGACGTGGCCATCCTTCTCGCTGTCGGCTTCCTCGTGGTGGCACTGACAGGATTCGGGCTCAGTGAAGTGATCAGCGGTGAAGACGTCACCATCGTCAAGAACCCGGGCCAGAGCGATATGGAGATCATCACGAGGACCGCTGGGGAGGTCGAACGCCTCGAGCGTACGGACGACCTCAACGAGGGTCGCGGCTACGCCATCGGCACGGTGTACCGCCTCGAGGACGGTAGCGTCATATGGGTCCCGCAGGAAGGCACGCCGTAGACTCCGTACCGGTGCGCCGATCGCGGTCGGATCCGCACGCTCCGCGCTGACCCGCACATAGACCTTGCGTACTACCCCATGCATGCCTATCCTGTTAGGACACGCTAAATATCTCCTTAGCGTGTCCTCTCGCTAGTCACTACTTCCTACGAATCCAGAAGGGGGGTCTTCGCGTCCGCGCGAGAGGGACAGTCAGCGGGCCGGGTGGATCGGCCCAGATACTTGGGGGGTTCCGGATGCTCTCAGCAAGAACGCTTTCCTTCCGCGCGATCATCGCGCTCATGCTGGCCGTCGTCCTCACTGCGTGCGTGGGGTGCGCCGGCCAGGAAACCGCACCGGAGACGACCGGGGCGGCGGCAACACCGGCGGAGCCTGACGCGGCTGACGACCTTGCCGGACAGGAGCTCAGTCTGTTCGTGGCCGCGGGCATGAAAAAGCCGATGGATACCGTGATCGCGGAGTTCCAGGAGGAGACAGGCGCTGTGGTACTGGTGAACTACGGCTCGTCGGGCGAGCTCTACGCACAGATCGACGCCGGACAGCCCGCAGACCTGTACTACTCGGCTGATTGGCTTTACATCGAGAAGTGCGCCGACATCGACAAGGTGGCCGAGGATCGCAAGTTCCTTCGCGACACCATCGTGCTCGTCGTCTCGCCCGGCGGGCAGGACAAGGTCGCGTCGGTCGAAGACCTGGCCGGAGACGACGTGAGCTTCGTCATCGGAGATCCTGCCGCACCGGCGGGTGTGTACGCCGAGCAGGGACTGCGGAGCCTCGGCCTCTGGGAGATCGTGTCGGACAACCTCGTGGCGCGTCCGTCCACCGTCAACCAGGTGGCCATCATGGTCAAGGAAGACCAGGTGGACGCCGGCATGGTGTACTCGAGCGTCGCCAACGGGAACGAGCTGCCGGTCGTGCAGACCCTCGATCCCGAAGACACGGGCGAGATCATCTTCGGGGCCGCGGTGATCGACGGTGGGAACGAGGATCTCGCTCGGGCGTTCATGGACTTCGCCTCCGAGCGGGTCGAGGTGTTCACCGAGTACGGCTGGGAAGCGTACGAGTGATGGCGCCCCAGCGCATCAACAAGAGCATAGTGCCGTTCGTGTTCGTTCCGCTGTTCCTGCTGCTGGTGGTCTTCCCCCTCCTCGCTCTCGTGTTCAACCTCAATGTCGAGGGCATGACCGCCACGCTCACCGATCAGGTCTTCTGGATCGCGGTGCGGAACACACTATGGACCGCGTTCCTCGCCTCACTGCTCGGGCTGATCGTGGCGATCGGCTTCGGGTACTACCATCTCTACAGTCAGCAGTCACCGATCTACAAGGTGGCCAACCTCCTCAACGACCTGCCCATCGCCCTTCCCCACACAGTGGCCGGCCTCGCACTGCTCCTGGCGTTCGGGCGAAGCAACTTCGGCTTCCTGGGGAACACCGGGCTGGCGTTCACGCTCTTCGCCGTCGTACTCGGCATGTTCTTCGTCTCATACTCACTCTGCGCCAGAACGATCGCGAGCGGCGTGGACCAGACGGAGCGTGAGGTCGTTGATGTGGCGCGGACCCTCGGCGACACACCGACCCAGGCGTACTTCAAGATCGTGCTGCCGTCGATCGGGGAGGCGGTGTTCTCCGGCTTCGTGCTTGCATTCTCAAGGTCGCTCAGCGAGTTCGCTGCAGTCATCATGTTCGGCGGGAATCTGCCGGGCCGCACCCAGGTCCTCGCCTCCTACGTCTTCACCAAGGTCGAAGAGGGCGAGCTTGAGATGGCGGTGACGGCGGCCGTGTTCTGCATCCTTCTGTCGGTCATGCTCGTGGCCGCTCTGAGCTGGGGGAGGTCTCACTATGCTCACAGTCGAGTCGCTGCGTAAGTCATACGGCCGGAACGAGGTCCTGCGCGACACCGAGATCACGATCGATAAGGAGATCAAGGTGCTCCTCGGCGTGAACGGGTGTGGCAAGTCCACGCTGCTGAAGATCGTTGCGGGGATCGTGCAGCCAGATTCCGGGCGCATCACACTCAACGGGGACGACATCACCAGCGTCCCGCCCGAGCGGCGGCGGATCGGATACGTCCCGCAGAAGGCGGCGCTCTTCCCCCATCTCACGGTCGAGCAGAACATCCTGTACGGCGTCCGTGATGAACGGGACAAGGCCGAGGACCTCGCGCGCCTGACACGGATGCTGGGTCTCGAGGACCTGCTCCACCGTCACCCGCACGAACTCAGTGGCGGCTACAAGAGTCGCGTCTCACTGGCACGGGCCCTCGCCCCGCAACCGGCTCTCATGTTGCTCGATGAGCCGCTGAGCGACATCGACGTGACAACCAAGGAGAACCTGCTGCCGGAGTTCCGTGATGTCATCCACTTCATGGGTATCCCGGCGATGTACGTCACCCACGACCCTGTCGAGGCCGCCGAGATCGGAGATGCTTTCGCCATCATGCAGGAGGGTATCGTGTGCACCATGGATTCCGCGGAGGCAGCCTTCAGGCACGTGCGCTGCAACGACCCCTCCGGATATCGCGAGGAGCCGCTGCAGGCGGCGGCGCGCACAGCCTCCTAGCGCATCTCGCATCTTCTTCAGGCCGAAGGGCGCCCGTGTGGGCGCCCTTCGGTCGTCATGTTCATGTGCCGATCGCGGCTCTACAGCAGCGGCAGGTATGCCTCAAGCTCGTACGGGGTCACGCGGGTGTGGTAGTCCATCCACTCGGCCTTCTTGTTGCGCAGGATGTACTCGAAGACCTGGTCGCCGAGGGCCTCGCGTACCAGCTCGCTCTTCTCCATCTCCACGATCGCCTCGTCCAGATCGCCCGGCAGCATCCCGATGCCGCAGGCGTCACGCTCCGCCGAGGTCATCTCGTAGACATCATCGGTCACGTCGGCCGGCAGCTCGAGACCCTTCTCGATGCCGTCCAGGCCTGCCGCCAGCATCACCGCGAATGCGAGGTACGGGTTGCATGCGGGGTCGGGCGAGCGGAGCTCCACCCGCGTGGCGTTCTCCTTGCCCGGCTTGTACATCGGTACGCGAACGAGCGCCGAGCGGTTCCGGTGCGCCCAGCAGATGTACACCGGAGCCTCGTATCCCGACACGAGGCGCTTGTAGCTGTTCACCCACTGGTTGGTGATCAGGCAGGTCTCGCGTGCGTGCGCGAGGATCCCGGCGATGTAGCTCTTGGCCGTGGCCGAGAGGTGGTAGGGGTCGCTGCCGTCGTAGAACGCGTTCCTGCCGTCCTTGAACAGCGACTGGTGTACGTGCATGCCGCTTCCCGCCTCGCCGTAGATCGGCTTGGGCATGAACGAGGCGTAAACGCCGTTCTGCTGCGCCACTTCCTTGACGACCACGCGGTACGTCATGACGTTGTCGGCCATCACGAGCGCCTCGGCATACCGAAGGTCGATCTCGTGCTGGCTCGGGCCCACCTCGTGGTGGCTGTACTCCACCTGTATGTCGAACCGCTTCAGCATCCGCACCGTGTCCTTGCGCAGATCGACCGCAAGGTCGCGCGTGGTCTGGTCGAAGTACGTTCCCCGATCGAGGACCTCGGTACCTTCGGCGTCCTTGAAGTAGTAGTACTCGAGCTCAGGACCAACGTAGAACGTGTAGCCCATCTTCGCCGCGCGCTCGAGTTGCCGCTTCAGCACATAGCGCGGGTCGGCCTCGTAGGGCGTGCCGTCGGGCCGCACGATGTCGCAGAACATCGTGGCCACCGCCTGACCGCTCTGCCGCCACGGCAGGATCTTCAGCGTGGTGGGATCGGGGTACGCGATCATGTCCGACTCCTGGATGCGCGCGAAGCCCTGGATCGAGCTGCCGTCGAAGCCCATCCCCTCGGTCATCGCGTTCTCGAGCTCCTCCACGTCCATCGTGAAGCTCTTGAGGAAGCCCAGGACGTCGGTGAACCAGAGGTGGATGAATTCGATCTTCTGGTCCTTGATCTTCTGAATGACATCGTGCCGTAGTTCCTGCGGCATGACCCCTCCTTGCCGGCGTGACGAAATATCGTTGAAGCGTTCTCGCAACGTGAACACAATACGCTACACTTGCCGAAATCCAAACGCACCATCGGTGAAGAAGGGGGCTTTTCGATGTCAGGGTATGCTACCGAGTTCATGGACGCGGTACGCGCGAAGAACTCGGGGGAACCGGAGTTCCTGCAGGCGGTTGCCGAGGTCGTCGAGTCGTGCAGCGTGGTGCTCGACCGTCATCCCGAGTTCCGCGACGCTAAGATCCTCGAGCGCATGGTCGAGCCCGAGCGCGTGATCATGTTCCGCGTGCCGTGGCAGGGCGATGACGGCGAGGTCCACGTGAACCGGGGGTTCCGCGTGGAGATGAACAGCGCCATCGGCCCCTACAAGGGCGGCCTGCGCTTCCATCCCTCGGTCAACCTGGGCATCCTCAAGTTCCTCGCCTTCGAGCAGGTCTTCAAGAACTCGCTCACCACGCTGCCCATGGGCGGCGGCAAGGGCGGCAGCGACTTCGACCCCAAGGGCAAGAGCGACGCCGAGGTGATGCGCTTCTGCCAGAGCTTCATGACCGAGCTCCAGCGCCACATCGGCCCTGACACGGATGTCCCCGCAGGCGACATCGGCGTGGGCGGACGCGAGATCGGCTTCATGTTCGGCCAGTACAAGCGCCTCCGTAACGAGTTCACCGGCGTGCTCACCGGCAAGGGCCTCGACTGGGGCGGTTCGCTCATCCGTCCCGAGGCCACCGGCTACGGCTGCGTCTACTTCGCCGCCGAGATGCTGGCGGCACGCAACGATTCCTTCGAGGGCAAGACCTGCCTCGTCTCCGGAAGCGGCAACGTGGCGCAGTACACGATCGAGAAGATCCTCGATCTGGGCGGCACCGTGGTGACCGCCTCGGACTCCGGCGGATTCATCCACGACCCGGCGGGTATCGACCGCGCCAAGCTCGCTTACCTGATGGAGCTCAAGAACGTCAAGCGGGGCCGCATCTCCGAGTACGCCGACAAGTACCCGTCGGCCACCTACGCGCCGGTCGATGCGTCGCTCGATCACAATCCGCTGTGGGCCATACCGGCCGACTGCGCGTTCCCCTCGGCAACGCAGAACGAGATCAACGCTATGGACGCGAAGAACATGCTTGCAAACGGCGTCAGCCTCGTGGCCGAGGGCGCCAACATGCCCTGCAGTCCGGAAGCCGCGCACGCGTTCGTGGAAGCGGGCCTCATGTACGCGCCCGGCAAGGCAAGCAACGCGGGTGGCGTAGCCACCTCGGGTCTCGAGATGTCGCAGAACAGCATGCGCCTCTCATGGAGCCGCGAAGAGGTCGATACGCGTCTGCGCGGGATCATGCAGTCGGTCCACCAGTCGTGTGTGGACGCCGCCGACGAATACGGCACCCCCGGCAACTATGTGAACGGCGCGAACATCGCCGGATTCATGAAGATCGCACGGGCGATGCTGGCACAGGGACTCGTGTAGCTCACCCCCCGCGCCACCGCGATCACGGCGCTCCATGCGCAAGCGAGATCAGGACGCCGCTTCCGGCCCGGAGGCGGCGTCCTTCGTCGTAAGCGCAGACCGTCACCGGCCACTGCGCGGCGCCCTTGACGCACTACTTGTAACTTCTGTTACAATAGCGACCGTCCGTTCCTCCCAGGGTAAAGGGGATCGCTATGGCTGGATTCGAAGGCAAGGTCGCGTTCATCACCGGCGCAGGTTCTGGTATCGGCCGCGAAGCCGCGCTCGGTTTCGCGCGCCAGGGTGCGAAGGTCGTCGTCTCGGACGTGGATGAGGCCGCAGGCGCCGACACCGTCTCGGCGATCGAGACGGCGGGCGGCACCGCGATGTTCGTGCGTGCCAACGTGGCCGAGGCGTCCGAGGTGGAAGCGGCGATCGCCGCGGCCGTAGAGGCGTACGGCGGACTCAACATCGTGGTCAACAACGCCGGCATCGGCGGAGAGGCCGGGCCTACCGGCGAGTACTCGCTCGAGGGCTGGCACAAGGTCATCGACATCAACCTGAACGGTGTCTTCTACGGCATGCGCTACGGTATCCCGGCGATCCTCGCCTCCGGCGGCGGCTCGATCGTCAACGTCTCGAGCATCCTCGGGCTCGTCGGCTGGGCAACGGCTCCCGCGTACGTCGCTGCCAAACATGGAGTCTCCGGCCTCACCAAGGCGGCGGCTACCGAGTATGCGCAGCAGGGACTACGGGTGAACTCGGTGCACCCCGGCTTCATCGAAACGCCGCTCCTTACCAAGGCTGGGATCACCCCGGGCTCGGACGGATACGCGTTCATCGCCGGCAAGCACGCCATGAACAGGCTGGGGACCGCGGATGAGGTCGCGAACCTCATCGTGTGGCTCGCATCCGACGAAGCTTCGTTCGTCACCGGCTCCAACGTGGCCGTGGATGGAGGCTACACCTGCCAGTAGACGGCATGTAGCCCGCGCGCTCCACACCGGTGTTCGCGCACACGAAGGCCCGCCGACGACCACTCAGGGTCCGTTCGGCGGGCCTTCTCACGATATTGGCACGCACATTGCTTGCATACTCGTGAGCAGTGCGACCCGCAATCCCTCCCCCCCTCGGACGCGGGGAATCGCCGCTCACATGAAACGAGGCGCGTCCCCCCACGCGCCTCGTTCCTTTTTTCCCGGCGATACTCGCGCTACCCGAACCGCCCTGTGATGTACGACTCCGTTCGCGAGTCATCCGGATTGGTGAACATCTTCTTCGTGTCGCCCATCTCCACGAGGTGTGCGGGCTCCTCCAGACTCTCGCGCAGCATGAACGCCGTCTGGTTGGATATGCGGGCCGCCTGCTGCATGTTGTGGGTGACGATGACGATCGTCACCGAGTCCTTCAGCTCGGCGATGGTGTCTTCGATCTGCTGCGTGGAGATAGGGTCGAGCGCGGAAGCGGGCTCGTCCATGAGGATCACCTCCGGCTTGGTCGCCAGCGCGCGTGCGATGCACAGTCGCTGCTGCTGGCCCCCCGAGAGCTCGAAGGCGTGCTTCTTGAGACTCTTCTTCACCTCGTCCCACAGCGCAGCGCCCCTGAGCGACTCTTCCACGAGCGGATCGAGCTCGGACTTCCTGCGGATGCCCTGGGTGCGGGGACCATATGCGATGTTGTCGTAGATGCTCATCGGGAACGGGTTGGGTCTCTGGAAGACCTGGCCTACGCGCATGCGCAGCTCGACCGGGTCCATAGCCTTGCCCATGATGTCCGCGCCGTCGAGGGTGATGCGACCGTCCACGTGAACGTTGCCGATCTCGTCGTTCATGCGGTTGAGACAGCGCAGAAGCGTCGACTTGCCGCACCCCGACGGACCTATGAGCGCGGTCACCGAGCGCGCAGGAATCTCCATGCCGACCCCCTCGATGACACGGTCACGACCGTACGCCACCGAGACGCCCGAGAGCGAGAACGTCCCACGGACGGCCGCCGACGCATCCTCGCGTGTCGCAACGTCCACCGCATCGTCCGCTACGACGGATCCGGCGGTGTACGCCAGCGTCCCGTCCCGTTCGAGCAGCAGTGCGTTCACCACTTGACCCTCCTTCTCTGAGCCGAGCGCCACAGCGCCGCGACGACGCTCACAACGCTCACGCCGGCCACCAGCACGAGCGCGGTACCCCACACGAGCGTGGGACTCCACCCCGGCACCGACGTGACCTGCGCGTATATGTGATAGGGCAACGACATGAACTGCGATGACAGCCCATCCGGCAGCTTCCTCATCTGGAACACCGCACCGGTGAACAGGATCGGCGCGGTCTCACCGGCCGCTCTTGCCAGGCCGAGGATGGAACCGGTGATGATACCCGGCGCCGCCGCCGGCAACACGACCTTGTAGATCGTGCGCAGCCGCGTGGCGCCGAGCGCGAGCGAGGCCTGCCGAAGGTCCTGCGGGATCTGTCTCAGCGCTTCCTCGGTCGCTGTGATCACGACCGGCAACGTCATGCACGTCAAGGTGAGCGCGGAAGCGATGACCGAGCGGCCGAACCCCGCGAGGAGCACGAAGGCGGCGAGGCCGAACAGCCCGTAGACGATAGACACCGGGAGGATCCCGCCCTCGCGGCCGCGGTCGCGCGGCACGTCGGTCAGGAACGTCCAGTCGATCGCGCCGATCCCGTGATACACGATGTATGCGAGGACGAACAGCGCGACCGCCACCACCGACACGGCGGCCAGACCCGTGACGGCCCTGGCCACCGCCTCCGATCGGCGTGCCCTGCGCGTGCGAGACATGCCGCTCATCGGCGCCACCGCTTCCGCTGCCGCTCGAGAACGAGATCGGCGGCGAGGTTGATGGTGAAGGTGATCGCGAACAACACGAGTCCTACGGCGAACAACACCGAGTAGTGAAGGCCGCCCTGGACGACCTCACCCATCTCGGCGGCGATCGTCCCGGTCATCGTACGGACCGACTCCAGCACGGTCGTCGGCATGACAGCAGCGTTACCCGTGAGCATCAGCACGGCCATCGTCTCGCCGATCGCACGACCCAGCCCGAGCATCACGGCCGCGAAGATGCCCGATCCCGCAGCCGGAACGGTCACCTTGAAGGTCGTTTGCCACCGGGTGTTGCCGAGCGCCGCCGAGCCCTGACGCAGGTCGAACGGCACCGCGTGCAACGCGTCCTCGGAGATGGAGATCACGGTCGGCAGCGACATCACGCCGAGCACGATGCCGCCGGTGAGAGCCGTCATGCCGCTGTTGAGAGCGAAGACGTCCTTCACCAACGGAATCACCACAGCCACGCCGATAAGCCCGTAGACCACCGACGGCACGGCGGCCATGAACTCGATGATCGACTTCATGACGTCCTTCACGCCAGGGCCTGAGAATTCGGAGATGAACACTGCGGCTGCCACCCCCACGGGGACCGAGACCGCCAGGGCGACGCCTGTCACGAACAGCGACCCGAGGATCAGCGGCAGCATGCCGAACTTGCCCGGATCGGAGGTGGGATACCAGGCGGTTTCGGACAGCATCGTCCCGAGCCCGGCCTCCCCGAACGCGCGGACCGAGTTCCACGCAAGGAAGATCGCGATCGCGGCGAGTATGACGATCGCGAGCCAGCCACACACATGGATGATGGCGCGGACGACAGCCTCGGCCGCACGACGCGTGGTCGTGCGGCCGAGACGCCGCGCACCGTCTGAGGGAGGGGTTCTCATACGGTCTTACGGAAGCGGTACGAAACCCTCGTCCTCGACCAGCTGCTGACCCTCGGCGCCGAGGATCCAGTCGAGGTAGGCGGCCATGACGCCTTCGGGCTCGCCATCGCTGTACATGTAGAGGTAGCGGCTGATCGGGTAGGTGCCGTCGGCGGCCGTCTCCACCGATGCCTCGACACCATCGACAGCGACGATCTTCACGTCGGACGTGAGATAACCGAGACCGATGTAACCGATTCCGGCCTCGTTGGCGGTCACCTCATCGGCGATCGCCTGGTTGGAGGGCAGCAGCTTGGCGGAAGCCGCGTACTCGAAGTCCTCGCCGACGACGGCCTCCTTGAAGAACTCGTACGTGCCGGAGGAGCTGTCACGCGAGAGGAGCACGATCTCGGCGTCGATGCCGCCAACGTCCTTCCAGTTGGTGATCTCGCCGCGGAAGATCTGGCCGAGCTCGTCCAGCGAGAGATCCGACACGCCGTTGGCGGGGTTCACCACGACCGCGATACCGTCGATCGCAACGGAATGCTCGACGATGTCCATACCCTTGCCTTCGGCCTCGGCGATCTCTTCGTCCTTGATCCCGCGCGACGCGTTGGCGAAGTCCACGGTGCCGTTGATCAGCGCCGCGATACCGGTGCCCGAGCCACCACCCTGGACCGAGATGTCCACGCCCGGGTTCTCGTCCATGAACGACTCGCTCCAGGCGGTCGCGACGTTCAGCAGGGTGTCAGAGCCCTGCACGGTGATGGAACCCTCGAGCTCCTCTGCGGCCCCTTCCGCGGTGGGCTCCGCCTCGGACGCGGGCTCCTCGGCACTGCAACCGGCCAACGCCATGGTGCCTGCAAGCAGCAACGCTGCAAGGGCGGGCGCTACGAACTTCCTGAGATCCACTCTCCACTCCTTCGTCTCGAACGATCGGACGCCGGCATCTCGCCGGACGACATCAAGGCTATGGGCCATGGCGTATGGCGTGGTTGCAGCGATGTAAAAGGTGGTGGCCGAAGGTGAACTCTTTGTTACATGGATGTTCAATGCCGTGCGCGCTCTCTACAATGGCAGCAGACGCCGACCATCAGGGAGCATGGCCATGTCGCACGTACTCGTCGTAGAGGACGACCCGATCATCAGGCAGACCGTGACCTACGCGCTCAAGCGCGCGGGGTTCGACACGTCCTCGGCTGACGATGGCGTCGAGGGTCTCCGTCTCGCCCGGAGCGGCTCGCCCGACCTCATCGTCCTCGACCTCATGCTTCCCGGCATCGATGGGTTCCGGTTCGCCGAGGAGGTCCGCAAACACAACTCCGAGGTGGCGATCATCATGGTCACGGCCCTCGATGGCGAACGGAACACCATCCGCGGCCTCGACGCCGGTGCGGACGACTATCTCACCAAGCCGTTCTCGATGGAGGAGCTCCTCGCTCGCGTCCGTGCGAACCTGCGTCGCGTGCGCGAACGCAGCGTGCTCGAGGTGGAGGACGTCATCCGGGTCGGCGACCTGGTGCTGGAGCCGGCGCAACTGCGTACGACGGTGGCCGGTGAGCCGGTGAAGCTGCGCCTCAAGGAGTTCCAGCTCCTGCTCGCGCTCGCACGCAACAACGGCCAGCTCATGTCGCGCCAACGTCTTGCGCGGGAGGTCTGGGGGTACGAATTCCTGCCTTCATCGCGGACGATCGACGTGCACATCCGCCGCCTCCGGCAGGCGCTCGACGAGCGGTCCGCCTTCCACTACATACAAACGGTCCACGGGGTCGGTTACCGGTTCGAACCGGAGCCGGCCCTGGATGGACACGCCGCGGCGGGTGGGTCGCAGTGACGCCGTCACGCATCGGCGGCATGACCGCGTACCGTGTACGGCTTCTCGCCGGGATCGTCGGCGTGACCCTCCTCCTTGCCGCCGCATGGGTGTTCAGCCTGTATCGACCGTTGACGGACGCGGTCATAGAACAGCAGACGGAGCACCTTGCGGATGTCGCGGCCTCGGTGGCCCTCATGCTCGAGGCCACCCAGGCCCCGCTCCAGGATACCGTCGTCGACCTCGGCGCCGACACAGGCCTTCGTGTCACGCTCATCACCACGGACGGGACGGTGCTGGCCGACAGCGACGAGGATCCCGCGGCCATGGCAGACCATGGGGACCGGCCCGAGGTCGTCGAGGCCCTCGCCGGGCGCCGCGGGGAGGACATCCGCCGCTCGGACACGCAGGGTCTGGAGCGTCTGTATGTCGCGGTCCCGTCCGCGGACGGCGCCCTGATCGTGCGCACGTCCACGTCCCTGACGCGGATCCGGGCGCTCACGGCGGGGATCCGCGACACGGGCCTGTGGCTGCTCGCGCTCGCCCTCGTTGCGGCAGTGGCGCTCGCGTGGCGTATCTCGCGGACGACCGCAGGCCCGATCGAACGGCTCGCGGACACCGCCCACGCGATGGCCTCCGGGGACCTCTCGACGCCGGTCCACGGCACGACCCCGGCGCTCGCCCCCCTCTCCAACGCGCTCGCGACCCTTGGCGATCAGATGCGCGACCGGATCGGGGAGATCGAACGCGAGCGTGAATCGCTCCGGCTCGTCGTGGACGGCTTGTCAGATGCCGTGCTCCTGGTCGAGGGCGGAAGCGTGACTCTGGCGAACCGGGTAGCCGGGACCTTGCTGCGCGGCTCTCCCGTGCAGATCACGGGCAAACCGCTCGATGCGATCGGCCTTCCGGCTTCACTCGAGAGCGCGATCGCTTCGCATATCGATGAGGCCGAGCCCGCCACGGTAGACCTCGGACCCGATCCGTACCAGCGCTACCACCGGGTGAGAACGGTGCCTCTCGGCGGGGGCCCCACCGGGCGGCGCTCGCTCGTGGTCATCACCGAGACCACCGACCGGATGCGGCTCGACGCCATCCGAAGCGACTTCGTGGCCAACGCTTCGCACGAGCTCAAGACCCCTACGGCGGGCATCCTGCTGCTGGCCGAGTCGGCGGCCTCCGCTGCCGAAGACGGGGACGTCGCCAACGCCCTCGGGTTCGTCACGGCCATACAGGGCGAGGCCGCCCGGCTGAAGAAGCTCGTGTCGGACCTCCTCGATCTCTCCCGCATGGAGAAACGGCCGGGCCCCGAGGCGGTGGCCGACGTACGGCGCTCCATCGACCTGGCGATCTCCGCCCACCACCGTTCAGCCTCCGGGCGCGGCCTTGAGTTGACGGCGGACCTGAGCACCATACGGGGCGAAGACGTGGCGGTGGCCATGGACCACACAGACCTGGCGATCGTGCTCGACAACCTGCTCTCCAACGCCATCACGTACACGGAGACAGGATCGGTGCGCGTGAGCGTGTCCACTGACGGTGCCGACGTCATCATCACCGTCAGCGACACCGGCATGGGGATCCCCGAACACGACCGCGAGAGGGTCTTCGAGCGGTTCTACCGTGTCGACCGGGCCCGATCGCGCGCCAGCGGAGGCACCGGCCTCGGCTTATCGCTCGTGAAGAACGCCGTGGAGCGCGCCGGTGGCTCGGTGTCGATCGATTCACACATCGGCTCGGGCACGTCCGTCACGGTGCGGCTGAAGCGGGTCAGCTGACCCGCTCCTCGCTCCCGGCGCCCCATCGCGCTGAGATCATCACCATCAGGGCGAGCAGCCCAGCGCCGAGCAACCACGATCCGATGATGTCGCCCAAGAAGTGGACGCCGAGATAGACGCGCCCCATGCCGATGGCGAAGACCGCAAGACCGCAGAGGCCGACACCCGCAGGCTCCGGACATGAAGCACGATCAAGAAAGCTACCGAACCGAAGAACAGCAGGCTCGAGAGCGCGTGTCCCGACGGGAAGCTGTATGACTCGGGAAGGGCGATGCGGGCCACCTCCGCCGGGCGAAGACGCCCGAACAGCAGCTTCAGGATGCTCCCCAGCAGCGAACCCAGCGCCACGGTGAGCACCAGCGTCGCGGAGGACGTCCGTCGCCCCATCACCCATAGTGCGGCGCCTGCGCCCGCTGTCAGCGCCGCCATCGGCCAGAAGTCGCCGAGCCACGTGGCCGCCCGCGCCACAGACTCGACCCACGGCCATGTGACCGACCTGATCGCCTCCGAGACCGCGGCGTCGAACCGGATGAACGCCGGAGCGAACACCAGCGCCACACCGAGCGCGACGAAGGCGAGCAGCAGGCCGCCCGCCGCGATCACCGACGCGCCAGGGCGCGGGTCGCGCTGCCACGATTCCCCCCGACTCCTCAGCACCGTCATCCCCCCAGACCCTCGAGCAACCGCGCGGCGACCTGCTTCTTGCGCGACAGCACCCCGTCCATCCACGCGGAGCCATCCGTCAGGTCGATACCGAGAGCACGCTCGGCGATGCGCCGCTTCCCCGCGGCGAACACCTCGCTTCCCTCCTTGACCACGTCGGTCACGAGCAGCATGGCGAGGTCGAGTCCACGCCTGACCCTGAACGCCTCCAGCGCCTCTGAGAGCTCCGCCGAGCGATCCCGGTATTCTCCTGCATCCACGGTCTCCACCTGCGCCACGCTGATGGTCACCTCTCCGACACGGTACTCCTTCAGGTCCCGGCTCACCGCGTCGCCGGCCGAGAACGCCGACCTCGCGGAACGCGCGCGGAACATCTCCAGCCCGAAATCGGTGACATCGGTGTGTATCTGCGCTGCCAGCCTCTCGGCCACCTCGCGGTCGAGCGGTGTGGTGGTGGGCGACTTCAGCAGCACGGTATCAGTCAGGACGGCCGAGAGCAGGATCCCGGCGATGGGATCGGGCGGGCTGACGCCGAGATCACGATAGCGTTCCGCGACGATGGTGGCAGTGGAGCCCACCGGCAGGTTGAGGAAGAGGATCGGCGAGACGGTCTGGATGTCGCCCACGCGATGGTGGTCGACGATCTCCATGACCGCCGCCTCCTCGACGCCCGGTGCCGACTGGGACACCTCGTTGTGGTCGAGCAGGATGACCCGCCTACGCGAGCCACGCGCGAGGTTGCTGCGTGTCAGGATGCCGATGAGCCGGGCGTCCTGATCCACCACCAGCGCCTCCCGGTGCGCGCTTTCGATCAGGTCCTCGGCCACCTCGGCGAGCAGTGCGTCGGGGTCGGCGAGCAGCGGGGTCGCGTCCATCACGCCACCGACCGCATGCGCCAGGTTGACGAGTCGCGCGGTGGCGTAGGTGTCGTGGGGGCTCGTCACTATCGCCGCTCCGCGCGTGCGGGCGAGATCGACCACCGTCTTCTCAGGGGCCGAGCCGCCGGTGACGATGATGCATGCGGCTCCGGCCTCGATCGCCAGCGGTTGGGTGCGCACCCTGTCACCGACGATGAGCGTGTCGCCAACGCGGATGTACGACACCATGGTGCCCGGCTCCATCGCGCCGATGAGCACGTGTCCTTTGAGCAGCGTCCCTGACTCGCCGCACAGGACCGTGCCGCCCAGCGCCTCGGCGAGCTCGCCCACGGTGACCGGCAGCTTCTCGAACCCGAGCATCTCGGTCTCGCCGATATAGAGCTCGGCAAGCGTGCTCTGGTTCAGCAGCCCGCGCACCACACCCTCGTCGTCCACCACGGGAAGCGCCCGCACTCCGCGTTCGCGCATCAGGGCGCCCGCCGTGCGAAGATTCTCATCCACTCCGATGGAAACCACGTCGGCGCTCATCGCGTCCCGGACGCGGGTGCGCACATGCGGGATCTCCTCGGGCAGGTCGACCCCGAAGCGTTCGAACACCCACTGGGTCTCAGGTGGCACAGGGCCGAGGCGTGCCGCCAGGTACACCTCATCAGGATCAGTCACGTTCTTGAGGTGTGCGTACGCCACCGCAGAGCAGATCGAATCGTTGTCGGGATTGCGATGCCCGAAGACGAAGACAGGTCCCATCGTCATCCTCTCGCCCGTGGTGCCGCTCAGCCCTCGACCTTCCGTATCGGAGCGTACCCCAGAAGCAGGTTCTTCGTCCCGCCTTCCGGGAACGTCACACTCACCTTGTCACCCGTGACGGACTGGACCACGCCCCTGCCAAAGACCTTATGGTCCACCGTGTCGCCAACAGCGAGCACCAGCTTCTCCTCCGGCTCACGGGCCGCCCGCACACCGGAACCGAACACGCGCCCCCCCGTTGGCGCCTGATCGCGACGTGAGCCGCCACCCCACCTGACGGATCCTCCGCGGTCGCCCCGGCCACGCCCGGGCGCCGAGGCCCCGAAGCCCGACGAGCCCACGCCTTCCACCGCGAGGTGCTCGTCCGGGATCTCGTCGATGAACCTGCTCGGCTGGTTGTACTGGGTCTGGCCGAACAGCATCCTCGATCCCGCGTGCAGCAGATACAACCGCTCACGCGCCCGGGTGATGCCCACGTAACACAGCCGGCGCTCCTCCTCCAGGCCCGTGGGCTCGAAGATCGCGCTCGCGTGCGGGAAGATCATGTCCTCCATCCCCGGGAGGAACACCACGGGGAACTCCAGACCCTTGGCGGCATGAAGCGTCATGAGCGTCACGGCGCGATCGTCCTCGGCGATCTCGTCAAGGTCGGTGCGGAGCGCCACCCACTCGAGCAGCGCCTCGAGCGTTCGCTGCTCCGGCTCCTCGTGCTGCGCATCGTACTCATCCACCACGCCGAAGAACTCGCGGATGTTCTCGGCACGGCCCTCGGCCTCGCTGGTCCGCTCCGCGGCCAACGCGGCGAGCAGCCCCGAAGCGGTCACGATGCGCTCCACTCGCTCCCGCAGCGTCTCGCCTTCGGCCGTTCGAGCCGCCTCCAGGTCGGCCGCCAGCCCCGCGACCTTCCGGGCCGGGGCCGTGGCGACCCAGCCGCTGTCGCCTGCGCGGGCTATGGCCTCGGCGAGCGTGATGCCCTCCTCGATCGCCTTCGCGCGGAGCGCCTCGATCGTCGTCTTCCCGATGCCGGCGCGCTTCTCCATCACGCGGACGAGCGACTGCGTGTCGGCGGGGTTCACGGTGGCTCGCAGCCACGCCATGACGTCCCTGATCTCCGCGCGGTCGAAGAACCTCGTCCCGCCCACCAGGCGGTACGGCACACCCGCGCGCAGGAACATGTCCTCGATCACGCGTGACTGTGCGTTGGTGCGGTAGAAGACCGCGAAATCGGCGTACGAGCGGTGCTCCTCCCGCAGGAGCCGCTCCACCTCCTCCGTGATGAACCGGGCCTCGTCCCGCTCGTCAGTGGCCGCGTACCGGGTGATGGCCTCCCCGCCGGCGTTCGCGGTCCAGAGCGTCTTCGGCTTGCGGCCCTGGTTGTTCGCCACCACCGCGTTGGCGGCAGCGAGGATGGTGGCTGTGGAGCGGTAGTTCTGCTCCAGCCTGATCACCGTGGCGTCGGGATAGTCGCGTTCGAACTCAAGGATGTTGCGGATGTCGGCCCCGCGCCAGGAGTAGATCGACTGGTCGTCGTCACCCACCACCATGAGGTTCCGATCGCGGGCAGCCAGCCGGTTCACGATCTCGTACTGGGCCTTGTTGGTGTCCTGGTACTCGTCCACCATGACGTAGCGGAACCTGTCCTGGTAGAACTCGAGGACGTCAGGGTGTTCTCGCAGCAGCCGCTCGGCGTTCACGAGCAGATCGTCGAAGTCCATCGCGTTCGCCTCGGCAAGGCGCCGTTGATACAGCTCGTACGCCCGCGCCGCCACCTTCTCCGGGGGCACGACCGCTCGCTCGCGATACGCGGCAGGACCCACAAGCTCGTTCTTCGCGGTTGAGATGCGGCCCGCCACCGCCCGTGGCGGATGCATCTTCGTATCGACATCCAGTTCGGTGAGCACGCTCGCAAGGAGGCGTCGGCTGTCGTCATCGTCATAGATCGTGAACGACCGCGAATAGCCGAGGCGGGCACCGTCGGCACGCAGCAGCCGCACACAGAAGGCGTGGAACGTCATCACCCACATCGGACGTGCCGACGGCCCCACGAGGTCGATCAAACGCTCCCGCATCTCGCCGGCCGCCTTGTTGGTGAAGGTGATCGCCAGGATGGACGCCGGAGACACCCCATGGTTCTCGATCAGATTGGCGATGCGGTAGGTGAGCACACGGGTCTTACCGCTCCCTGCTCCAGCGAGCACGAGCAGAGGCCCTTCTGTGGTGGTGACGGCGTCGCGCTGCGCCGGATTGAGGTCCGAGAGAGAAAGTGTCATGGGGTGAACAGTGTACCCCGCGACGGCGGCCGATTGAAGCGCCGGTGCGCTACTGGACGAACTTGATCATGGAGAAGGTGGACTCCCCCGCCGTCCTGAGGCACGAGTGGTGGATGACGCGGGACTTGCCCATGCTGAGCTGGGTGTCACCGCAGCGCTCGCATACGACCTCGCCGCACTCCGTGCAGTAGCCGATGCGCGCGACACCCTCAGCCCCGCAGTGGACGCAGATCTTGCTGAACGGTGTCGACGATGCCATCGTGCCGCCTCCTTGTGCCGATGCCATACGCATGCACGAGCCGGGTTCCAGGCATACAGCTAACAAACATTGTGCCAGCACCGGCGACTCACAACAAGGTTGCGCAAGGATGGCGCCTCAGATCGTGACCCGGATAACCGACTGAACGCCCCCGGCCCGTGAGCCTACGCCAGCGAGCGCCCGACCGCTCCGGCTATCGGACGAAGCTCGTCCATCAGTGAACGGATCCCCTCGAGATCGAGCGACTGAGGGCCGTCGCAGAGCGCCTCGCGCGGGTTCGGGTGCACCTCGACCATGATGCCGTCGGCGCCCACCGCGACCGCCGCCCGCGAGATCGCGGGCACGAGGTCGGCCCGCCCTGCCGGGTGGGACACATCCACGATGATCGGCAGCAACGACAGGCTCTTCACGACCGGCACCGCCGTGATGTCGAGCGTGAAGCGGTACGCGGTCTCAAAGGTTCGGATCCCCCGCTCGCACAGGATCACGTTCTCATTCCCGTGCAACGTGATGTAGTTGCTCGCCTGGAGCCACTCCTCGATGGTGGCGGCCATGCCTCGCTTGAACACCACGGGCTTACGGGAGTCGGCCGTGACCTCTCCGATCTTCCTGAGCAGGCTGAAGTTCGCCATGTTCCGCGTGCCCACCTGCAGGATGTCGGCATACTCGTTCACCACCGCCGCATTGGCCGAGTCGGTGACCTCGGTCACCACCAGCAGTCCGTACTCGTCGGCCGCCTCACGCAGAAGCTCCAGGCCTTTGAGCTCGAGCCCCTGGAACGAGAAGGGCGACGTGCGCGGCTTGAAGGCTCCTCCGCGCATCACCCGGATGCCGAGTTCCTTCAGGGCCGCGGCCACCTCACGCATCTGCTCGCGGCTCTCCACCGAGCATGGGCCGGCGATGACGGTGACTCCACCGTCGCGCACGACAGCGTCGGTAGTCACGTTCCGTTCGCCGCTCATCCGCGCATCTCCTTCATGACGTGCAGGATCGTCTCGTAGATCTCGCGCAGGTTCTCCGCGTACAGGGGTCCCTGGTTGCAGGCGGCCAGATGGGCGAAGATCTCCTCCTCACGCTTGGGATCGTACAGACCCCAGTGCACCTGCGGCTTCAGCGCCCTGATCGCAAGCGACTCCGCAGCGCGCTCGTTCAGCAACCGCACGATCTCGCAGTCGACCTCGTCGATTCGAACTCGATGCGCGGCGATCTCTTCCTGGGCCCGGGATTCGTCGGTCACGGTCGCTCTCCTTACCTCGACGGTCCGTGCAGTGCAACGCCCCTGTGGCGCACGCGGCGCCGGTCATCCGGCGCCGCGTCACATGACTCTGATCCCTACTCCCACTCGATCGTTCCGGGAGGCTTGCTCGTGATGTCGTACGCTACCCGGTTGATGCCCTCGACCTCGTTGATGATGCGGTTGCTCATCCGCGCCAGCAGGTCGTGCGGCAACCTCGCCCAGTCGGCGGTCATGGCGTCGGCCGAGGCGACCGCTCGCACGATGATCGGATGACCGTACGTCCGCTCGTCGCCCATCACGCCTACACTGCGGATGTCGGGCAGCACCGCGAAGTACTGCCACACGCTCCGATCCACATCCCACGCACCGATCTCCTCACGCACGATGGCGTCCGCAGCACGCAGGGTGTCAAGCTTCTCGCGCGTGATCGCACCGATGATACGCACCGCGAGTCCCGGCCCCGGGAACGGCTGACGATGCACGATCTCATCCGGCAGGCCGAGTTCCGAGCCCACGGCGCGGACCTCGTCCTTGAAGAGCGCCTTCAGCGGCTCGATGAGGTCGAAGTGCACGCCTTGCGGGAAGGGGATGAGATTGTGGTGGCTCTTGATCTTCGCCGCGGTCTTGTTGCCGCTCTCTATGACGTCGGGATAGAGCGTTCCCTGCGCAAGCCACGCGACACCCTCGAGCTTCGTGGCTTCCTCGAAGAAGACCTTCCAGAACTCCTCGCCGATGATGCGCCGCTTCTGCTCGGGATCGGTCACACCTTCAAGGAGCGACAGGTAGCGCTCCTCGGCCTCCACATGCACGAGATCGATCTGGAACTGGTCACGGAACGTGCGCACCACCTGGTCTGCCTCGTCCAGACGCAGCAAACCATGGTCTACGAACACACAGGTAAGCTGGTCACCGATGGCTCGATGCAGCAGGGCTGCCACCACGCTTGAGTCGACACCACCGGACAGTGCGCAGATGACGCGGCCATCCCCCACTTGCTCCCGCACACGCCCGACCGTCTCATCGATGATGTTCAGCATCGTCCATACCGGCGGTATCCCGGCGATGTCGTGCAGGAAGGTCTTGATGATCTGCTGGCCGAAGGCGGTGTGGGCGACCTCGGGATGGAACTGCGTGGCGTAGAGCTTCCTCTCGGGGTCCTCCATCGCGGCGACGGGCGTGACCGTCGTGCGGGCCGTCACGAGGAAGCCGTCCGGCGGCGAACCGACGCTGTCGCGGTGACTCATCCAGCACTGCGAGCTCTCCGGCACGCCTTCGAGCAACCGGCACTCCGGCTCAATGACGACCAGTTCCGCGAACCCGTACTCACCGATGTCGGTATGCGGTACCTGGCCACCGAGGTCGAGCGCCATGAGCTGCATGCCGTAGCAGAACCCGAGGATCGGTATCCCCGACTCGTAGATGCGCACATCCATCTTGGGCGCGTCAGGCGCATAGACGCTCGCCGGGCCACCGGAGAGGATCAGCGCCGCCGGCTGGCGGCGCTGGATCTCCTCGAGGCTGATATCGTGCGGGACGATCTCCGAGTAGACACGCGCCTCGCGCACGCGCCGGGCGATGAGCTGCGCATACTGCGCACCGAAATCAAGAACGAGGACCGTGGGCTGCTGGTCGTGGTAGTCGGTCACGCCATCACCTAGCGACCCATGCCGACGCCCTGCGACTGCTGGAGGAACTTGCCCTCCGTCTGCAGCGCCGGGGCCACCATGACCTCGGCCTTCTGGAACGCCTTGAGGTTCTCGTATCCGCAGGTCGCCATGGAGGTGCGAAGCCCGCCGCAGAGGTTGAGCGTGCCGTCGTTCTCATGCGCCGGACCGGTGAGGATCTCCTCAAGCGTACCCTTCTGGCCCGCGAAGACACGCGTGCCGCGGGGCAGGTCGGGGTGGAAGGTCGCCATGCCCCAGTGGTAGCCGCGGCCCGGCGCCTCAGCGGCGGCGGCCAGCGGCGAGCCGATCATCACGCTGTCAGCGCCGCACGCGATGGCCTTGGCAAGGTCGCCACCCGTACGCATCCCGCCGTCAGCGATGACGTGGCAGTACACACCGGTCTCATCGAGATGCCGCATGCGGGCCGCCGCGGCGTCAGCGACTGCCGTGCACTGCGGCACGCCGATACCCAGCACGCGGCGGGAGGTGCACGCGTGACCGGGGCCTACGCCCACCAGAACGCCTACCGCACCGGTGCGCATGAGATGCAGCGCACCCTGGTAGCTGCAGCAGCCGCCGACGATCACCGGGATGTCGAGCGACGCGATGAAGGCGTTCAGGTCGAGCGGCTTGTCGTAGCTTGAGACATGCTCCGCCGAGACCACCGTGCCCTGGATGATGAGGATATCGAGTCCGCCCTCGAGCGCCGGACCGATGAACCTCTCCACGTTCTGCGGCGTGAGCGAAGCGGCGGCGAGTACGCCTCCGGCCTTGATCTCGGCGACACGCTGCTTCACGAGCTCGGGCTTCACGTCCTCGGCGGCATAGATCTCCTGCATCCGGCGGGTGGCTTCCTCACGCGAGAACGAGGCGATCGCGTCGAGATGGGGGGCCGGGTCGGCGTACCGGGTCTGGATGCCCTCGAGGTTCAGCACCGCAAGACCGCCCAGCTTGCCGAGCGTGATGGCGAACGCGGGATCCACGACACCGTCCATGGCCGACGCGAGCACGGGAAGCTCGAAGGTGTAGTCGCGACCCTTGAACGTGAACTCCCAGCCGATGTTCACATCCCGGGGGTCACGGGTCCGGCGGCTTGGGACGATCGCGATGTCGTCGAATCCGTACGCCTGCCGTGCCGTCTTGCCACGCCCGATCTCGATCTCCATGCTGTGCGCCGCCTCTCTTGTCCGGTATTCCCGGAACCGCCGTCCGTCTATGTGCAAAGACCAGGGTCAAGCCCCGTGTTCGAAACGGGCGACACCTGGTCTGAAGGAGACTGTGATCCTATCGGTGTGTCAGATAGCTGTGATGCCGACCGCCCCGGTAGACGTATTGTAGGGGTTCGACCGATGTTGTTGAACACTCTGCGCTATAATACCGGCAATTCGTGGTTCCGCGGCGGCATCATCCGCCGGCATACGACCCGAAAGGCCGACCGTAGCAATGTACCGTAGACACCGGCCCGTGATCGGCGCCAGCATGCTGCTGGCCATGATCGCCTTCGCCAGCACCCTCGCCCTGGCTTCCCCCGCACACGCTGCGCGCGTCTTCATCGACCCCGGTCACGGTGGCATCTACCCTGGCGCCGTCTACGCGGGCATCGCCGAGAAGACCGTCAACCTGCAGATCGCGCTCAGGCTGCGCTCGGAGCTCGTCGCGCGCGGCCACACGGTCACGATGTCCCGTACGAGCGACGTGACCGTGGGGCCCACCGACCGGGCCATCTGGCGGTACGACTCCGAGACGGACACCTGGGACTGGTTCGCCGACGGCACCACCCGGTACAGCGATGGCGTTCCGCGCGACGACCTGCAGGCCCGCTGCGACCGCGCGAACGCCGCCGGCGCCGACATCTTCATCTCGATACACAACAACGCGAGCATCACGAGCGCGGCGCAGGGCTACGAGACCTACTCGGCCGCTGAAGACCGGCTGGGGGCGACGCTCGCAACGTTCGTGCACCGTGAGGTCATCGACGCCATCCCGCTCAGGGACCGCGGCGCCAAGACGACCGGCTTCTACGTGATCCGGTGGTCGCACATGCCGGCGATCCTTGCCGAGTGCGGCTTCCTCTCCAACGCCTCGGACCGCGCATACATCACGTCGGCGAGCGGACAGGCGACGATCGCGCGCGCCATCGCCGACGGCGTGGACGGGTACTTCGCCAGCGATCCGTACCGGCCGATCTGGCCGCGCGTCGCGGGGGATCGGCGCTACGGCACGGCTGCGGGACTCTCGCTCGACGGCTGGCCCGACGGCGCCGGCACCGTGCTGCTTGCGACCGGTGAGAACTGGCCTGACGCGCTGGCCAGCGCCCCGCTGTCCCACGCCCTCGACGCCCCGCTCCTGCTCACCGGCCGCGATTCGCTGCCAGATGAGACAGCCGCGGAGCTTGCCAGGCTCATGCCGGAGCGTCTGATCGTGCTCGGCGGGACCGATGCTGTGTCGCCGGAGGTCGCGGCGGCGGCGCG
>LDZT01012607.1_pt1 | contig 31230 bp, 28 predicted proteins | sample 615521 | NCBI WGS metagenome assembly LDZT01 (sample SAMN03408292, study PRJNA278302) | terrestrial metagenome | isolation source: oil reservoir sample SB1 | place: USA: Alaska, North Slope, Schrader Bluff formation | collected 2011-09 | reverse complement strand
GGTTTACTGTAAGGTCCTTGAAAAGGTAAGCGATAAGCGGGGACACCCAGAGAAAAATAGTCAACTAATCTTCCTTATCCAGTAAGGCGAAATCCGGGTCTTTTGCCAGATATTTTTCGAGCTTTTTCTGGTTAGCCCCCAGTTGCTACCCCGGAGCTGGCCGGTAGAAAGTAACCAGAATTTTTTACTGCCGTATCGAGGATATGTTTTCATGCTCTAAATATACTGTATTATCAACAGTTTTTCAAGGTTCTAAGTGCAAGTTTGTTTTACTATTACCTAAATTTATTAAATATCTACAATCACAAACCTAAATTTTCCTCTTTTTGTTAATTTTATTTTTTTAACATAATTTATTTTTACATTCAAATTACCATTAATCTTAAACTTTTCCATAATTTCTTTTTCATCATGCAAACCAAAATTTTTATCTTTTATGATATTAATTATTATTTTACCTCTTTCCCTTTGTAATATTTGCCATTTTTTGATATTTTTAAATGCGTGATAATGTTGTCCGAATATTAACCCTGTAATTGAAATTTTTTCTCCATTTTTCTTATAAATAAAATCTTGAGTTCTACCTTCTATTCTTTCCAATTCAATTATTCCATTATTATTTCCATTATATACAGCTAAATCTCCTGTTTTATATCTTATAAATGGTAAGGCTTTATTATAAAAACTTGTTGCGACAATTTCTCCAACTTCACCTTTTTTAACAGGTTTGTTATTGGCATCAAGAACTTCTACTATTCCATAAAATGGAGAACAGTAATATTTATAACTCTCACTTTTTGTAAATGCATATACGCAAGCTTCAGCTTGACCATATTGAAAAAAAACATCAGTATTAAAAGCCTCTTTAATATTTTTTACCTGCCAATCAAATATATTTTCAGAAGTTAATTGCACCCCTTTTATATTAAAAGTTATTTTTATTTTATTTTTTAATAAATACTCTGCAATTTCATTTATAAATGAAGGATATCCTCTAAGGATTGATGGCCTTGAAGTTAAAAGATGTCTAACGTAATATTTTATGGTATTCTCGTCTAAATATAATGAAGAATACAGTAATCTACCGTAAGGTACGTCTTCTCTGCTTTTTTCTATCCAATATATATTTTGATTTCTTAAATGCGCAGGGATACTTGAACCACCAAATGCATAGATTTTGTCATTTCTAGAATAACCCATAATTTCAAAAGTATATTTTTGGTGAAATTTATCTACAAAACCATTCATATAGGATACTGGAAATTCTAATGGTTCCCCGGTACTCCCTCCGGTATTAAAAATATAAAATCTATTTTCATAAATATTTTTACAAATAATTTCCCTTTTTCTTTCTCTAATAATTGTTTTGTCTAATAAAGGAATATTATAAAAATCGTTTAAATTTTTAAAATTAATTTTATTTTGATCAAATAATCTCCGATAATATAATGAAAAATTATACGCATGTTCCAAAATAGAAATTAGTTTATTTTTTTGGTAATTTAATATTAGTTTTTCAGTAAAATTAGTAGGATGGTCAAAATTTATTTTTTTTAATAAAAAATACACCTTTTTAGCCTCTACTATCTCTTTTCTAAAAATTATCCTCGATACTATTTGGTATAAAGGAGTTTTTATTTTTAAAAATTCTACAAATTTTTGGTTCTTGTTTATATAAATTATACATTTATTTATATATTTATTTAAAATATTTTTTAGTAGCATTTTATCTTCCCTGTATATTACTAATTACTCAATTAAAATTTTTTTGGAGTCCTTCTCGGGTGATATTATATATAGACTATTATTATTAACAATACAATAAATTGCTCTTATAGCTTTTTCTAAATATCTTAAAAATAAATTATTACGTTTAAGATTGTATTCTTCCTTTATAATTTTCATTTCACTTTCATATTCTTTTATGTTAGTTGCTTTAGTATTAGGATGAATTCTAAAACATCCTAATACCTCTGGAATATGTTTTATTTTTTTAAAATTAGTAACCAACCTATAAAAAAATTCACCATCAAAAGTATAATGTAAATCTTCCCTCATAAAATTAGAATATTCAAAAAGATTTTTTTTCCAAAAAGTAGCTTGATTTGCAATTGACATTCCTGCATATTTTAATCCAAATCTTGGCCAAGGACTATAACGCATAGTTCTAATAGGTTCAATACATTCTGAAATTAAAATTATATCCCCCATTATTAGATGGTATTTCTTCTTATAAAACAATTTTGCTATAGTTCCAAATGTCTCAGGCAAATAGATATCATCAGAATTTTGCCATGCTAAAATATCTCCTGTGCTTTTTCCGAATCCCTTATTAATTGCATGACTTTGCCCCCTATCTTTTTCGCTTACCCAATAAGCAAGATACTTTTCATATTTCTTGATAATTTCTACACTTCCATCATTAGAACCACCATCAATTATAATGTATTCAAGATTAGGATAATTTTGATTTAAAACAGACAAAATAGTTTGCTCTAAAAATTGTGCTTGATTATATGAAGGAGTAACTATTGATATTTTTGGATAATTTGGATCTTTTTTTAAAATAACCTTTTCATCAAATAAAGGTTTTGATACAAATTCTTTTAGTTCTTTTAAAATATATTTTTTCAATTTTCATCCCTTTTAATATTCTAATATACCAATATCTTTTTAAATGCTTTTCTATTATTTTACTATATTTTAGCAATATCTCCGGTATATTCCAGTATATCAAAACTGACCCGCACATGGCTCTGGGCTCCTAAATGATAAATCTCATCAGGTTTAATATTATAGATAAGATTGGTAAGCTGTCCGGAATCATTTAAATCTCCGTAATGAAGATGCAGCCTTACCCCTCTTAAATGAGGGTCCTTATAGATATGGTCTATCCTGCTGGTATTAAAGGTGCTTGCCCTTCTTATAATACCATGAACTTCATAACCTTTGGAAAGCAGGAACTCTGCAAGATAGGAACCATCCTGACCGGTGATACCGGTGATAAGGGCTTTTTTCATTGATATTCCCCTTTCTCTTTAAAAATTGGGTAAATTTACACTAATTTAAACATTAATATTATTTTTGATATAAAAATAATATATTATCATACACATATTTATTTTTTATATTATGTTTTATTATCTCACTATTTCTATACTCATAAGCTTGATATCCATAATTATTAAGTAAGGATATGCATTCCGAACTATGTTTATCATTTAAGTCAAAATCACCAACTTCTATTGATATAATTGGATGAAATTCTTTTATCGTATCTTTTGCCCCTTGAAGTACTTCAAGCTCGGCATTCTCTACATCAATTTTAATGAAATCAGGCTTGCATTTTTTCATTTTTACATATTTATCCAAAGACACGGTTTTTACTTTAACACCAATTGGATTTAAATTTTTAAGAATTGACTCATCTAATCTTGCCCTTTTAAAAGTATTAAATGCTGAATATTTTAAACCATAATCATTAAATCTAATAAATGTTTCTTTGGAAAATACCGCACAATTATTTTTAATAACATTTTTCCTTTTAATATTTTGTATCAGTACTTCATATGTATTTGGAATTGGTTCAAATGAATGTACCATACCTTTTTCCCCAACAATATAAGATGCCATCATCGTAAAATAACCAATATGTGCCCCAATATCAAAAAAAGTCATCCCAGGCTTTAGATATTCTAAAATCATTTTTGTTAGGTTTTCTTCATAGAAGCCATAACGATATATATTTAATGAAACTACTTCTGGGATGATCAAAAACATCTCCTCACCCCAAAAAGTCTTTGCTTTAACTTTGAAAGGTTTATCAAGCCATCGGCTGATAAGTTCTAATATCTTTGAATAAATCAATCTTACCGGAACCTTCTTCAATTTTTGCGCTCGCGTTGCTTTAAAAATAGAAACTTCTCTTTTAAGTGATTCAATTAAATTAGTATCCATTTTACTATCTCTCCCGATCAATGTCTTATCTGTTTCATTTCTATAGGGAATTCTTCATGATTAGGTTGGGTTATTGGCATATACACAAAATCAAAAAATTTCTTAAGTTGATTATATACCCATCTTCTTGTTGGTCTACAGCCAGAACCTGATAATGCTTGTGTTGGGTTTTTTGCGTCTTCAGTAAAAAAATTAATTAAATTATCATCACCATAGGAAACATAAGTTTCCAAAAGGAGCAATCGCTTAGCATATGTGGACATAAATGTTATAGCCTTAACTGGATTTTGGAGATGGTATAACAAACCATAACAATATACAATGTCAAATAATTCATTGAATTCTTCCGGAGGATGATCTAAATCTAAATGTAGAACTTTAATATTGGGATATCTTGAACGCAATATTTCTATATTTTCCTCTCTTGCATCACTGGTAACTATTTTACTGCCACGGTCTATAAAGAAGCTTGTGTGATCACCTATACCGGCTCCAACTTCAAGAACGGTAAATCCAATAATGGGTAGCCCTAAACTCGCTAAATGTTCAAGTCTTCTTTGATTGTGACGTTGATAATGATATGAAAGAAAAGCGGTTTCTGGAGCAACTCTTAAATCCTTGGATACTCTAACAATATCCAATCCAATCACATTAAATGCTTTTTTAACAAGTCTTTTTGAGACTTTTAATATTCGGTTCATTGATTCCATTTTTATATATAAGTACTCCTTTTTTCATTTAATTTTCATATAAATTATATCTAATTTCTCAGTCAATCTATTTAGACATGTATTTATCATTTTTATAATAGCCTTTTATATTTCTATTTAATAATTCATAAGTAACCCATTCCATTAAACATCTTTTCATTGGATGAAACCATAAAGGGATAAAAATAATTATGCAAAATAAAAAAATAATTATTCCATTTAGTATAAATGTTTCTAATTTATAGCTTAATGTATATCGAATTATATAAGAAAATAAAATACTAAATAAACAAGCTATAACAATTTTTTTACTTGCATTAGGCAATAATTCAGTTAAAGGGATTTTATATATTATATAATAGGATAAACAAATTATACTACTACCTAAAATTAGAGAGAATACCCACCCAATTACTACTCCTATACCATCATAAAATATTCCTAATAAAAACCCTACCCCAAAATTTAATAACCCTATTATTACATGACCTATTAAATTCCAGCGAAGTTCTCCAATGCCTAAATATGAGAAATAAGAGGGAGCACTTAAAGTATTAAAAAACCAACCAATAGACAATAATATTGCAAAAATTACAAATGTTTTCTCATAATATCCAATCCATAATTGCGATATAATTGGTATACATATTAAAATTAATGAATATAAAGGTACTGCAAGATAAAAAATCAATTGAAAGGAAATCAAATATACTGATTTTATCTTTTCAGGTGTTTTTTCCTTAAAGCCTGCAATCACCGGGACAAGTACTTGGTTAGCAGAAACAATAAGAGCACGAAATTGATTTATCATTCTACTTGCCATTTCATAGTATCCTACTACAGATAGTCCACCAAATTTACTTAGAAGAGCTTTAGTGATGGGGTCATAAAACATCGTTGAAACAGAAATTATCTGAAAATTTATACCGTAGCCCACCATTTCTTTAAATAAATTTGTATTCCATTTATAAGGTAAAACAGGTAACAATGGAAGACATCTTCTAAGCAAAAACCAGCTACTGAAAAGAATTATAATATTTTGGATAATTCTGGCATAAGCTACCCCAATTAACCCATATGGTGGGGCAAGTAAAAAACATAAAACTAGATGAATAATTGCTCCACCCATTAATAGAAAGCTTCTAAGATCGATCCGCTGACATCCATCAAGACCCGCTTGAAATACGCTAGTAACTACCATAAACCAAAATGCTAAGAATGCATAAGGTAAAACAGATAAAGCAATTGGAAAAGATTCATATGGAAGAACTACTCTAAGAATCACTTTAACTATAGGATAACCAATTATTAGTAAAATCCCTACAAATACAGCAACAGAAAAAGCCGCAGTTTGAATTATGCCACAGACATTTTCGTTTTCCTTGCGAGCGATGTATTTCGCTACAAATTTTACAACACTGGCTGAAAGACCAAAGTCAGCAATTTTAGTTACTGAGGTAGCCGCTAATACAAGTGACCATATCCCTAACTGTTCTACCCCTATTGTTGTTAATAGAAATCTATATAATGTAAATAATGTACCGCCAATTATTATAACCTGTATTATGGACATAATTGCATTTATAAGAGTCTGTCGTTTTTGCAATATTATTTTCCTTTCACTTTTTTATATAGGACGGAAAAATATAGCATCTACTTGCAAAAGTCTACCATTTTGTTCATTTCTGAAACCTGGAAATATGTCATAAAATTCAAATCCTAACCGAACAATGTACTACTCTATCATTTCATGAAAAGGTAATTGGTCTTCATAAAGAGTAACTAATGAAAATTCAATTTGTATTCCTTTAATTTTAGGTAATATATTAATGGCTCCTTTAAGAACCTGCGACTCGTACCCTTGAACGTCTATTTTAAGAAAAACATTATTATCGGGTATTAAATATTTTTCTCCAATGCTATCTAGTCTAATAATGTTAATTTCTTCTGAACCTATATATGCAGATTTTGGTGCTGCTTTAACATGGATATCAGACATTTTTAAAATAGAGCTAGAAACAAAGTTACCTGCTATATTTATTATTTTTCTACCTTCTTCATTACCAATTGCAATACGGGGTGTAATAATCCAATTAAAATCCTTTTTACTATTTATAATAAGTTGATGATGTGCCTTAGATAAGGGTTCGAAAGATATTATACGATCCTTATACCCACATTCTCGTAACCATAAAGCATATTGCCCAATATTCGCACCTACATCTAACACTGTATCAATTTTATATATTTTGAAAAATTGCAAAATACGCGCATTGATTGATGACTTAGGATTATATCTTATTAAATCAAAACCCAAACGTCTAATTAGTTTTTTAATGTTTGCTTTAATCATTTTTCATACCTATTTCAAAAATTCTTTATTTAGTGGAAACCTCCACGGGCAAGCCCGTGGCACCTTTCCACATTTCGAGTTGAGCTCGACGCCCTTCGGGCGAATTTCCATTCATCCACGGGTAAACCCGTGGTATTCTGCCCTTCGGGTTAATAAATTAACCCTTTTTTACTTTAATAAATTCCAAAATCATATTTAAATTCAATTATATTATTAGATATTATATTCAATAAAATATTTCGCTTTTATATTTTTGTATTATATTTATTAAAATATACTCTTGCTAAATTCACGTTATTTTCTCCCTACTCCCTCATAGATAAAGCCCAAGGATTTTAAGGTGTCTGGTTCATATAAGTTTCTTAGGTCGAGTAGGATGGGAGATTTGAGTAATTTTATTATTTTTGATAAATCAAGATTTCTAAATTGATTCCATCCCTTCTAATCTGCCAATCTGCCGATCAGCCAATCAAATTTAAATACGAAATCAAAATTAAAATCAAAGAAATGATCTACCAATCAGCCAATTTACCAATTTACCAATCTATTTTAATCTTCCAATCTGCCAATCGGCCAATCAACCGATTCCTTTATTCAATTTCGACCTATTCCTTCATATATAAACCCTAAACTCTTTACCTTTTCTGGTTCGTACAAATTTCTTAAGTCAAGTAAAATCGGTGTTTTTAAAAGTTTCTTTATTTTTGATAAATCAAGATTCCTAAATTGATTCCATTCAGTTAAAATAACCAAGGCATTGCTGTTTTGTGCTGTATCATATTCATCCCGGCAATAGGTTAAATCGGGAAGGATTTTTTTAGTGTTTTCCATTGCCAAGGGGTCAAAACATTTTATTTGGGCGTCTTCTTTAAGCAGGAGTTTAATAATATCTATTGAAGGAGACTTTCTGATATCATCAGTATTTTGTTTAAAAGCCAGGCCTAGTACAGCAATGGTTTTTCCTTTAAGGTCTCTAAGATGATGTTTTATTTTATCTATCATTATTTCTCTTTGTCTCTTGTTGGCTGAAACTACTGCCTTTAGAGTTTTAAATTCATAGCCAAAGCTTTCGGCAATACTACAGAGGGCTTCGGTATCTTTAGGAAAGCAAGAACCGCCATAACCGGGACCGGGATGGAGAAATTTAGGACTGATGCGGCCATCCAAACCCATAGCTTTGGCTATCTGATGCACATCTGCCCCTACTTTATCACAGAGATTGGCAATCTCATTAATAAAGGTGATTTTGGTAGCCAAAAAGGCATTACAGGCATATTTGATTAGTTCCGCAGTTTCCGGATTGGTAATTACAAAGGGTGTATCGATAAGATAGAGAGGACGGTAAATTTCCTGCATTATCTTTAAGGCTTTGGGGCTGTCGGTGCCGATTACTATTTTGTCCGGATGGGTAAAGTCGTAGACTGCGGAGCCCTCCCGGAGGAATTCGGGATTGGAGACTACGTCGAAGGGAGAGGGAGTAATGACATTTTTATTTATTATTTCTTTGATTTTGGTGGCGGTGCCAATAGGGACAGTGCTTTTGTTGACTATTACCTTGTATTCATTTATAGAGGCAGCTATCTGCTGGGCAACTTTTTCAATCTGTTTAAGATTTGCTGAACCATCATTATTAGAAGGAGTGCCTACGGCGATAAAGATTACTTTTGATTGTTGGACTGCCTTCTCAAGATCAGTAGTAAAGGTAAGGCGACCAGCTGAAATGTTCTTTTGGATAAGAGGAGCAAGGTTTGGTTCATAGATGGGGACACCCCCGGAGTTAAGAAGAGATATTTTCTTTTCGTCCTGGTCGACACAGGTTACAGAAAGGCCAAAGTCAGCAAGACAGGTGCCAGTGACCAGGCCTACGTAACCGGTACCAATTACAGAAATTTCCACTATCTTATACCACCTTTTGTAATGTTTACCGAACGTAAATTAAGACATAGATAAGCTTAATCTTCCTATCAGCCAATAGGCCAATCTTTTTTAATCTACCAATCAACCAAGCTACCGATCTGTCAATTAGTTGATCTTTCAGTTAGCCAATCAGAAGATTAAGCATACATAAGTTTTCCTTTGGGCTTAAGGGAGTAAAATTATTATGTTCAGGATGTGAACTTAAGAAAATTATACTGTAAAAGTATTGTAATGTCAAATTATTCAAGTTGCAAGTTGAGATTACTTCGAATGGCACCCAAGTAATATTGAGTGCCATTCTCGCAATGACATAGGGAGGGGTCGGAATGACAGAAAGAGATTCACCCTCAGAGTTTGTCTGGGCTGATGGTTTATTTTAATCGAACAAATTGCCAATCGGTTGTTCTTCCAACAACCATTTCCATACCGGTAATATTTGGATATTTATTCCTTCTACTACTGCACTGCCCTCTTCATCATAGGTAAATATTATTCCTTCTTTTATGTCTAACCTTTTGCAAGCTTCAATTAATCCAGCTTTCTCTCTTTCTTCATTCTCTTCTTTTAACTCTAAGGAAATACAAGGATTGAGATTGCTTCAGTCGTTTCACTCCATAGCAATGATAAAAAACCTTATGAAGGCAAAGGGGAAAATGAACAACTCGAATTATTCTAAATTAAGCTCAATTTGAAGGGCTGTGTTAATATCAGCCATAATATCAGGAGAAAGTTCAGTAATTTTTTCACCGAGCTCTTCTTTGCCGATAGTAAAAATAGAATCTGCTTGAAATTTTGTAGGTGTAGAAAATCCTTTTGTGACCAGAACTTCTACCGGGTAAACCATATCTGTTTTTTGTGTAGTGCCCGGGATAACCACAACATCACCGCTGTAACGGTTTCCCTGATCATTTGAGACAACAAGAAGAGGACGGATTTTCTTTTTACCGGGACCCCAGAAGACTTCACCGCGTCGAGGGAAACTCATAATTGCTCTTCCTTTTCCTGTTTTCTTATAACTTTTGCCTGCCCTTTACGAAGTTCAGGATAAGACTCTGATTTCTGAAGATAATATTTTTTCAATTGTTCGTCTCTTAATTTGTTCAAAGAAATATGAATAACTTTAGAGATGGAACCATGTTTATCTTTTAGTTCTTGTAGAAACCTATCATCAGAATCTGATAAATATATAGTATGTCTGGGCATTTAAAAGCACCTCCTTTGTGTGTTACAATATTATCATACATAAAAGTAATTTTCAAAATAAATTTGAGATGCGAGATACGAGTCGAGATTACTTCAGTCCTTTCACTCCCTCACATTAACAGAAAAAATAAATATAAGGTAATAGTCTCGTTTTATCATATATATACAACCTCTCTTAAAATATATTTCCCAATTCGTGGTTTGAGTGCTAAAATACAACACAGAAAGAATGATGTGTCAATTTACCAATCTGTTATTGGATATTATTTTTTAAGATATCTTCGATATTAACTATTTTAATTTTTTGGGATATATTTTCATATTTTTTTATTTCGGCATTCAGGATTTTATTGTCTTCATAACTGACTGTAGAAAGTATGATTAAGTTTTCGGGATTTGTTGTATCGGATATCTTTTGAGAAAAGTCAGATAAAGTCAGCACCTCGTGACCCAGGAATTTCTTTTTAGGGGGTGTGGTGGTGGCAGTAGTGGAGACAGGGGTGATAATAGGGTGTAGTCTTAAAGGACTATCCAGTAGAGAAAGATAGGTTATCTCGGATAGTTGGTTAGTCCCGTAGATTGCTGCCCTTCTCATGCCCTGATTGTAGAGGCCCATAAGATAGGAGGTAATTAGTTCTTTAGTGTATTGATAGTAGTGCTGGGTCTCCCGGAAACGGTCATAGATTAAGTTAGTAGCCCTGGCCATCCCCTTAGGGGTAATGAGATAGAGAATTTTACGGCCAGTAAGTTTTTGGACTTTTACCCAGCCCCGATGAATTAAGTTTTGCAAAATAGCATTGGTAAGACCCAGGGAGATGTTGAGTTTGTGAGATAGTGATCTTTGGGTGGTTAAGGGATTTTCTTTTATTTCTAATAAGGCATTCAATTCGTTTTTTTGCATAAGGAGTCCTTTCAGTCGTTCAGTCTACCAGTCTACCAATCCGCCGATCTGCCAATCGACCAATCTGCCAGTCTTTTTGTCGGCCAGTCTAATTTAGTCTGCCAGTCTAACAATATATGTTCAGGATGTGAACTTAAGTAGATTATATTATGTGTGGGCACAAAATGTCAAGTGTTCAAATTTATCTTCAATCTATTTAATTGAAAAGAAACATCTTCCAATTAGTGGGTTTCTTGAGGTTGAATTATACTTTCTCCTTAAATCCTCTACTGTTAATGATTCCTGTAGAGGGACACAACTCCAAACTTCGATTCTATCATTAAAATAATCCTTTTATTTTTCTTTAATTTTTATTATAGAAAGATTGGGAAAGAGGTACAAATTAAATTAGCCTGAATGAGGCTTAGTTATTTTTGCTAATGAATATGCTAATATCATTCCAACAATGAAAGCAACCGTCATATTAATTAGCAGGGCTAATATTGCGATGGTGATAGTTACAATATAAGAACTTGTTTTTAAACTATGTTTCCCTAACTCAATAGCCACAAAGACTAATAATGCACCAAAAACACCAGGAGGAATAATAGCAACAAATTCTGGACTGGCAAAAAATAGAGCAATAGGTAGCAATATCATACCACTAATAATATTCGATCCACCAGTTCTTGCCCCAAACCGGTATTGTGCAGCAAGGCCGCCAGCGCCATGACACATCGGGAATCCTCCAAAAGGAACAGATGTTAGATTCATAAGGCCAATACTTATTGATAATTTATCTGGTTCAACATCTCTATGAACAAGATCTTGCATTAATAATGAAGTGGCAAGTATTGCGTTAGTAATAGTTAGAGGCGCTTGAGAAATTGATAATAACCAACCACCTCTCAAAAAATCATAAAAACTCGGAATAATTAAATGTGGTAATTGCAAAATACTTATTTGAGGGACATCAAATTTTAAAAAACCTATAATTATTCCGATTAATAAAACAACTATTGCAGAAAAATCTGGTATATGGATAAATTTATTGGCTATCAAAAATAAAATGATGATTGTGATACAGACGATAGATAGAACACTATCCTTTATGATAAAATTGATTGAGGTTTTGAATAAAAGTAACGCTAAACCCATCTGTATACCCCTCACAACACTAGAAGGAACTTTTTCTTGAATAAATTTCATCCCTCTGTAAAATCCTAATATCAAAAAGAAAATCCCTAAAATCATTCCTGAGGCAGTAATCTCCTGCTGACTCAAACCACCTGCAATAACTATTGCCCCAATTGCCTTCATCGGTTCTACGGGCATAGGCATTTTATAATATAGACCAGTTATAATATACCACGCGCTAAAAAATAATAATATATGTCCCAAATTAAGATTTGAAACAATCGCTACTCCTAAAACTATAGGGAATAGTGTTCCATAATCTCCTATAGCACCAGCTATTTCTTCTAGATTAAATCTAAAGTCGGGCCACGTATTCGTTTTATTATTATTTTTCATTTAAAACCCTGCTTCTCTTTTAGGTGACCACATAAACCAGAATAAGTTACTTCTCCACATATCGGGCAATACCACCATTCTAAAATACGGATTGGTTTGATGTTTAAGCTTCCTTCGGGAATTTGATCAAATATTCGGTGGGTATCATAAGGGTCATAGTAGCTACCTACTCCAGCACGATCTCGACCAAACATACGATAAGTACAACCTAAATTAGTTCTAATAATAGCGTGAAGGAGGGCTTCTTTGGGACCGGCATAGCGCATATCCCACAGGACAAAAGAGACCATATGAATATCCTCTTGAAAATATTTAGCTTCATTTAATTTTTGCTGGCCTAAAAGAATAGCTTCATCGATATAATCACCTATCCTTTTTGGTCCGATCACAATTCTTATGTCAAATATGTCAAGAGAACAGCCTTTTTGACAATTTAGATTTTACCAAATTTAGTTTTTGTTGGGCTTCTTTTCTGGTTTGGGCGTGAAAAGACAGATATAGTTTTATCTTGGGCTCGGTCCCAGAGGGACGCAAACAATACCAAGAACCATCAGAGAAAATAATTTTTAAAACATTAGACCGAGGCAAATCGAGAGGGGTAGTCTTTTTAGACTTTAAATCATAACTTTTGCCGATTAGAATATCATCAATTCGGACCATTTCCATCCCTTCAATTGGAGGGACTTCTTTTCTAAAAGACTCCATAATCTCCGCAATCTTCTTCTCTCCTTCCATACCCTCTAGATAGATGGATTGTTGATATTCTTCATAATAGCCGTATTTCTGATAGAGATTTTCTAAGACCTGAAGGAGGTTTAGCCCCTTTTTATGATAATAGGCGCTCATCTCACAAATTAACATAGCGGCAATTACGGCATCTTTATCCCGCACAAAATCCCCCGCCAGATAACCGATACTCTCTTCATAGCCAAAAAGGAATGATTTTTTCTCTTTTTCTTCTACTTCCTTGACCTTATGACAGATAAATTTAAAACCTGTCAGTGTTTCATAGGTGTCGACGCCGAAGTCATCAGCGATAACTTTGGACATATCGCTAGTTACCACGGTCTTCACAATAAAACCATTGGGAGGAAGCTGGTTTAGTTCTTTCTTACTGCTTAGAATATAGTTAAGAAGTAAGACGCCGACCTGGTTGCCGTTTAGGACGGTATAGGAGATTGCCTCGTCGCTTCGCTCTTCACCAGGGCGAGGGGGATTTTTTATGGCCATACCAACGCGGTCAGAATCCGGGTCGGTGGCAATTAATATATCAGCATTTACCTTTTTACCTAATTTAATAGCCATCTCAAAGGCGGAAGGATATTCGGGATTGGGTGATTCCACAGTAGAAAATTCGGGGTCGGGCTGAACCTGCTCTTCTACTACAAAGATATTGGTAAACCCTCTTTCTTCCAAAATGGTTCTTACCGGAATATTTCCAGCTCCATGAAGAGGAGTATAGACTATCTTGATGGATTTATCGATTTGCTCTTTGTCTCTGATGGCAAGTTGTTTTACTTTTTGCCGGTAAACCTGGTCTATCTCTTTGCCAATGAGGTTGAAAAAACCTTTTCGGACTGCTGTAGAGCGCTCAATTTTTTTAATTAAAGAATAATCTTTTATCTGGTTGATATGGGCTATTATCTTATCGGCAATATCAGGGATTATCTGCCCCCCATCAGGGCCATAAACCTTATAACCGTTATACTCGGGCGGATTGTGGCTGGCGGTAATCACTATACCGGCTATGGCGTGAAGATGGAGCACGGCAAAGGAAAGCTCAGGTGTAGGGCGGATATCCTCAAAGAGATAGGTTTTTATATTGTTGGCATTAAGGACTAGGGCAGCGGTCTCGGCGAATTCTCGGGACTTGTGACGAGAATCGTAGGCAATGACTACTCCCTGCTCAAGATACTGCTCAGGGGTCAGTTCTTTTTGTCTGGAGGATTCTTCGATTAAGTAATTAGCCAGTCCCTGAGTAGCACGAGAGACAGTATAAATATTCATCCGATTGGTGCCCATAGCGATTTTACCACGCAGGCCCCCAGTGCCAAATTCCAGGTCTTTATAGAAACGGTCTTTAATCTCTTCTTCATTGCCGGCAAGGGCACGCAGCTCGGCTTTTGCCTGTTCGTCAAAGTATTCATTTTCTAACCAGAATTTATATTTTTCGAGATAATTCAATTTTAGCGCTCCTTTTTCTTTTTATTCTACATATAGGGCTTGGAGAATTTCTTTGGTTTCTGTGTTCTGGACAAAGATTACCAGGTGCAGAATCTCTTCTTCATCGTCGGTCTCGGATTCTGGGGCAGGCGATATTTCGGGAATAAATTTAAAACTAAAGGTAGCTCCGGGTAAGAGCGGAGGCATATTCTGGAAGGGAAATATGTCTACTATATAGTTATACAGGCCGGGCTCATCTCCTTCCTTGCCCACCATTCCGCAAACCGCTAAATCTTTTAAAGGGATATCGCTTATATTTTTGACCATGCCCTCAATAATTATATTCGGGAGAGGGTCAGGGTGAAGGGTCTTACTCGCAGAAATCTCCAGAAGGGATGGACGGGCAAGCTCTTCGTCAATAGCATTTTTATAACATTCATAATTTTCCTCCACACACTCACAAGCAAGACCCTGAAGCCTTTTAGTTAGGCCATCAATAAATACATCAGGCGTCCCCTTTTTACCATCACCAACATACCAATCATAGCGGGCATTGGTCTCCGGAGTATCGTAGCCATCATTCCAGAGGTGTTCCTGTACTAGAATAAATTGGGAAGTGCCATATTCCCAGGCCAAATCTTCCAGGCAGAATTCAGCAGTAGGACAGGTAACACATCCTTCCTGGACAAAGAGTTCCACCAGGACAGTGCGGGGAACAGTTTGCGGCGGGGAATCAGTAATGTTTTGGGCAAATACTTCAAAGGTTCCAATAGTAAATATACCGCTACCAGCCAGCCCTAATAAAAATATGATTAAAATAATTGATATTGATATTTTTTGGTTTATTTTCATATTTATAAAAACCTCTTTTTTGGTTGCCCAGTTACCCGGTTAGCCAGTTAGCCTACTCCACCCCTCACCTTAATCCCCCTAAGGGGGAGGAGATGTGAGATGAGATTGCTTCGGTCGTTTCACTCCCTAACAATGACATTTTAGGAATGAAAGATGGGATGCCAGTGTTACCTTAGCTTTTTCCTTTTTGCCAGAATTCGAGGAAGAAGGCTACAAAGATACCCACAAAGAGACCAAGCACCCCGGCAATTAGGATATTTAATTTTTTGTTTGGTTTTATGGGATATTTAGGTTCATAAGCTAAGCTGGAAATCTTTAATAAATCTTCTTCGGCAGTTTCGGTAAGCCAAATTTCTTCAGCTTGCTTGTAAAGATTATTATACAATTTTTCTTTCGCACTATATTCTCTATTCAATTGGGATAGAATTAATTTTTTTTCAGTTAATTCTTTTTTTAAATCTTCTAAACTTGCATTAAAATCATTAATATCTTTTTTCAATTGATTCTCTTCTGCCATTAAAGAATCGATTGAAATATTTGTAGAAATTAATTGTTGAGCTAAATTATAATAAATTGGGTTTATTACTTCGCTAACATAGGTCAGATTAGCAATTTCAAGATTAGCATCTGAAATGTTGGAAATCAATTGCCGGAAAAATTGATCATCAACTACTGATTTATTTAATTTTAATATCTTTTCCTGTTTATTTATTGCTGTAATAATTTGTTCTTTTTTTGCATTTTCTTTTTCAATAGATAATTGAATATCAATCAATCTTGATTTAAAGCTTGATATTTTTGATGTTTTATACTTAATTTCATTTTCTATTGTTTCCACATTATCAGTCTCATTAAATTTCATTAATTTCTCTTCGATTTCAAAAAATTCCTGTTCAGTATATTTTAACTTATCTTCGACACTAATTTTAACTTTTTTTACTTCATCAAAATATAATCTTTTGTTCTTTTCTACAAATAAAGTAGCCCAGGTATTAATTATATCTTTAGTTAATTTTGGATTGGAAGCCTGTAAATTCATTTTTATAAGATTAGTACCCTTTGGCAGTTCTATGGTAAGCATTTGATTTAAATCGTAAGGGGTTAGTTCGAGGGGTGGCTTGTCCAAATTTAATTTTCGTATTAGTTCTTCTTCGATTTCAATATCCCTAATCAAGTTTTTATATTCTTCTAAAGAAATTTCGCCTACAAGTGAATTTTTAATCTTAGGTTTTGAAACCGCTATAACTGCATTTGCTTCATAGACAGGTTTTAGGACAAAATAACTCACCAGGGTAGCGGTGATTATTGCGATTAGAAAGATTAAAATAATGATACCTTTTCTTTTTAACAGTACATTGATGTATTCGCGTAAATCAATTTCTTCTTCCTGTATTTCTGGCATTTAAAAAACCTCCATTTTTTTAGTCGTTAGTATATTAGTTATCCAGTTAGCCGGTTTGCCGGTTTGCCGGTTTGCCGGTTAACCTACTTTACCCCCACCTTAATCCCCCCTCAAGGGGGAGGAAATGTATTGATTTAATCTTCTCCATTGAGTAGGAAAAACTTGCTGTTCAGTTAGCCGGTTTGCTGGCGAACTAATCTCAACTGGTAAACCGGGTAACTGGGTAACTGGCCAACTAATCCCCTCCCATTACTACGGGCTGTCCGTTTCCGTTGGTTGGGATTTTAGTTTTTCCTGGACGATTTGCTGCAAAATGTTTCGGGCATAATTTGCTTCCTGGCTATCTGGGGCAAGTTCGATTACTTTTTGCAGCTCCACCAGTGCATCATCGATCTTGTTCTGACGCAAATAGACACCAGCCAGCCCGTAATGGGCATTAACATACTTAGGGTTTATTTTTATAGCATTTATAAAAGCAATCTCTGCTGGTTTGTATCTTCTCACCCTCATATAATTATTCCCTAAATCAGTATACAATGGAACCATTGATTTTTCATTCTTCTGATAGGAGATGGCTTGTTTTAGTTTAGCTATACCCTTATCCAGTTGGCCTTTTTTAAAATAAAGATAGGCTAACTTTGCGGGTAAATCAGGATGGTCCATATATTTTTCTGCTTTCTCAAAACTTTCTATGGCCGGTGTGAAGATCCCTTTTTGAGATATTATCTGTCCAAGATTATAATATGCCATCCCGAAATAAGGATTCCATTTCAGGGCTTCCTGAAAATACTTGGCGGCTGTATCGTAATCCGCTTTTTTGGCATATCTAACACCATAAAATTCGTATACCTGAGCAACAAAGGGGCGAGTTACTATTACACAGAGAAATAAAGATAACAGAATAATTACCAGATACAGAAGTGGTTTAAATCTATAAATATTGTTTTCTGTTCTATCGCCTTTATCGCCCTTGGATTTTGTTTTTGACTGTGTCTTTTTAACACTAACCTTTTCCGCCTCTTGTTCAGAATGATTTTCAGAGTGATTTAGAGAAACGATGAGTCCTATGAACAACCAGAAGAGCACTAAAGTTGCGGGCAGGTGTAGAGGGAAGCCAAAGATAGCATCGATTAAAACTGCTGCTACTCCTCCCATTAAACCGATTACTATCCCCTGCCTGTATTCATCTTTTATTCGTTTTAAAAATTTTATCCCATAATTAAAATAAGTAATGACAAGCCAGAAAAATATACCTAAGCCGAGGATTCCTAATTCAGCCCCAAGCTGGAGATATTCATTGTGTACTTTATCGGCAATTCCGTAAGGATAAAGGCGGCGGTTTTCACCCCGGTCAAAAAATTTCGCCTGATAGGACAAAGAATTATATTTAAAAGTTCCGAGTCCGGAGCCGAGTATAGGATGGTCTTTAATCATCATAGTGGTAAATCCCCAGATAGCTTCCCTCCTTTTAAGAGACGAACCTTTAGTAAATTGGGAAATAGAAATCCTGCTCTTTATTTTGGAGATAACTGTGCCTGACTTATTTAAAGGATTGGGCAAAGCAAAGAGGAAAGTTACTAAAACGATAAGGGCCAAAATAAAAATAAATATTTTTTTGTGCTCTTTAATAAAGCCTTTGCCCCGTCTGGTAAGATAAAGGAAGAACATAAAAAGAGATGAGATTCCTATGGCCAGATAAGAGCCCCGGGTAAAAGTTAGAATCAGGCTTCCCCCCATCGCTAATATTCCTGCCAGGAGCAATATTTTGTGTGCCCTGTTTCGAGTGGCAAAGAAAAGAGAGATGGCAAGGGGCAGGGGCACAATCATATATTCGGCAAAGTAATTGACATTGCCAAAGAGTCCAAAGACTTGCTGTCTTCCTATATTGCCCTTCCAAAAAGCGAAATCTATACCGTTATATTGGAAGATACCGTATACGCCTAATAAGCTGCTGATGATAAGTAAGATGGTAAGCAGGCGATTGATTTGATGCTCGCTTTTGATATTATTTGCTACTATAAAATATAGTATAGGACCGGCCAAAAAGAGGGGTAGTTCCAAAAGACTCACCATAGGGCTGTTAGACCAGAGCAAAGAGAGGGGGCAAATTGCCATAAAGGCCAAGACAGGTAGGTTCAAGGGAGTACGGGCAATTTTGAACTCTTCTTGGGCAGTCATTTTAAAGAACCAGAACATCAAGCCAATTATTACTAAAATATTAAAGGCCAGCTCTTTTGGCGGGTTGAATATTCGTACCAGATAAGGGTAAAACACCAGAGGAGTTGAAATAAGTAGAACAATGATGGTTGTTTCAATGGCATTGGTCCAAAAAGAATAATTTTGATGAGTCACATTTGTTTCTTTATGTTCCATTATTTTCCTCAAACTCCCTCTTTAGTTACCCGGTTACCCGGTTAGCCAGTTAGCCAGTTAACTATTTAGATTTCACTAAGAGAAATGATTTTCCAGTCATCGTCTTCTTTAATAAAATCAACATTAAATAACATGGTCTCCTCTGCATCTATCCAAGGAATTGGTATGCAACCGATAAAACAAATTTTCAAAGAAATGTTAATTTCCATTTTGCCAGTGGCAAATGTTTCAACTATTATAAGCTCGTTTTCGGGGATAGAAACATCCACTACAATCTTCAATCCAGGTATTGAACCAACTAAATCCTCAGCTAATTCTATTTGGGAAATTATATCCTCTGGAAAGCCATTAATATGATTATCGTAAGTTCCCCCGTCTTCATCAGAATAATTATAGGAAATATTTTCCATAAATAAATTCACGTTTTTCTTCTCTATTGCCTTTTCAATATTCTTAGCAATCTGCTTAATCTGGGTTTCATCAGTGGAAGAACCTAAACAGCCAGTTAAAAATAAAAGTGTCAAGATAATGATAGTTATGGTCAAGACTTTTGTTTTGTTTTTTATAAACATTCAAAACTCCCCTTTAGTTAGCTGGTTAACCCGGTATACCAGTTAACCAGTTTTTCGGCTAACTAGTTTTTCCCAACTGGTAAACTGGCTAATCGGGTAACTGGCTAACTAATTTTTTCCCACATACAATGCCTGCAGGATTTCTTTGGTCGGACTGAAAGGTGCCTGGACATAGACCACCACATGAATGTTGCTCATATCATGGACATTACTTAAATTTGAAGAGGTCAGAGAAAATTGATGGCTTTCTTCAGGAGAAAAGCTCTCAATTAGCTCACCTGATTCTTCGTAGGTAATAATATCGCGGACTACATAGTCAACATTCTTGTCCCATTTCTCTGAATATACTGAATTCTCATAAACCATCGCTTCAATTACAATATTGTTTAATGCACTATCACTACTATTATATATGCTTCCATTAATATTTACTGTTGTTCCTGCTACATCATATGTCGCAGAAATTGTCACTTTAATAGGTTTTGATAATTCTGCCTCAATTGCAGCTTTATAATTATCATATCCACCGTCTCCATAATACACAAACTGATTTATGCCGTTAAAATAAGCAGCAGGAAATCCACCATATTCAGATCCCGTAACACTGCGGTAATCGTAATATCTAGTTTTAACATCCTGTACTTCCCAACCTGTATACTCCTGGTAATCCCAACCATACTCCTCTAAGAGTACTAACTCATCATAAGCATATTCTTTCCTTAATTGTGCAATGGCCTGACTTACTCCTTCACAACGGCTGCATACCGGTCCTATAAATAATTCCCACATAACTACTCTCTTGGTAGTTGTGGGTGGGGGTTCTTCAGCGCCTACGGTAAGAGTAAAAGACTGGGAATCAGTCAATGTCCCATCAGATACTTCTACGACAACATCATAAGTTCCTGCAACACTTGGTGTCCAGGTAATGATTCCTGAAGAAAAATCGATAATCATCCCTTCAGGTTTAGTTGTTAAAAAATAAATCAAAGTATCATCATCTTCATCAATTGCTTCAACATTATAAGTATAATTTAATCCCACAGTAGCAGTCGTAATCGGATCAGAAGTAATATTCGGGGCATTATTTTTCGGTTCCGGAAAAAGTCCGGGAACACAACCTGTACATAAAATTAACATTAACCCCGATAATAGTACAATTAATAACTTTTTTGCCATATATTTTTCTCCTTGTTTGCCAATAATTATTTTAATTATTACTTTGTAACATAAATCATTGCTGTTTTCTGTTTTTCCTCATAATAAACATTAATATGAAAAGTACCGGAATTAGAAGGAGCAGTATAAGTGGTTGATAATGCATGAATCGGGTTTACTTTTGCATCACAACAAGCTTCCCAGGTTACTTTTTCACCATCAAGAGGAACCTCATATTCTTTTGATTTGCTCCATCCCGTAACAGAAAAAGTTTTCTTTCCATTAACCTTCACTTCTGCGCTGTCCGGATAAATCTCTAATTTGCTTAATTCCGGCATATTGTAAACAATGGTGTCGTAAGCCAAATCATCGGAAGGTGATAAATTTCCCTCATCATCCTTAAATTGAACATAAACTGTTTTTATCCCTGAACCGAATACTGTTCCATAAGACTTATTGGCAATATTAAATCCTTCGTAATTAGGGCTATACCCTATCCAATTTGTCCATTCCTCACCATCTCCACTGAAACGCATATAGACTGCTCCTTCACAAAAAAGAGTTAAGATAGGAGTGCAATCCTGGGTAGTTTCTACACCATCGGCAATGATGATTGTCCCTTTAGAAAGTCCGTTATCGGGTATGGAGGGAGAGGTGAAGTTAGAAGCACATCCCGTGCTTAAAATAAGAATAGTTATTAGAATAATAGTCAAAATAGAAATGTTTTTTTTATGTAACATTAAAAATCCTCCCCTAAAAATTAAAGTATTATATATTTACGAATATTTACGAATAACAATCTCCCAAAATATTTTATCTTCTGTAATTTCGAACTTTTACCTAAATTACAGAGTCTATCTTTTTGAGATTAATTTGGTACTCCGCCATTTACAATGATAGGCAAAACATTTTATATTTACCTTCTTTCACAGGTACAAGTCTCAAAAAAATATATTTATTAAATCTATGTTAATTTGCAATAAATTATATCATAAAAATCACAAAATAACATTAATAAATAGAATCAATCTCTTTCTCACTCTCACCTCCTTAATCCTTCCCCTTCAACTATTGCTTCCTTCTCTCTTTATTGGGAGAAGATTAAGGTGAGGAGTTATATACTTTCTTTCCTTTAAAGAGGTATAAATTGGTTGAAAGGGTTAGACTGAGGAGTGAAAATACTTGATAATTAAAAAGGGGCACTAAAAAGTGCCCCTTTTTAATTAGGTATTATTTGCTATAGTTCCTATTCAGTATTTTCTTTACACATATCATAAACAGTAACTACACCATCTTCCAGCCCGTGCCAACCCGTCTCTACAGTATGTATCCCAAGTATCTCATCTGTATCCAATACCATAATCCACTCATCTTTCCATTCATTACCTACATTATCGGACATAGTGACTTCAACATAATAGAGTACATATCCACATGGATCATCTTCGGCAGCAAATACCAGGCAGTCCAGACAACCAGTAGATCCATCTATGGGGCAAGTCCCTTCATCTTCAAAACATGGAGTATCACAATCGACATCAACATAAGGCCAATCTTCCTCCACCGTATCGCAATAATAATCACCGTCAAGCTCTATTGGCTCAAGCTCTATTGGCCATACTTTTGCAGTCCAACCTGCCACACCAGAACAATCATCTTTACAGCACTCTTCTACAACATCACATTCGCCCATCTTTGAACTGGTAAAGGAAATGTTTGCCATATCATCACAGGGACCGCAGTCTTCTACAGTAAGGTAAAGTGCAAGAAGGGGTTTTTCATTATCAATTATTCTTACTTCATGATATATAACTTCAGCACAACAGACATCTCCTACCAATACCTCTATACAAACAGGATCACAAACTTTACAGGGGAACTCAAAGTCTTCTTTAACAAACTCGGTGCGAGCTTCATTGGGAGTAGTCAATTCCCAACTTCCATAGACATCACCAAAAGTCCATCTAACCCATACATCCTGGCCTTCTGGGACTGCTTCAGCAAAGGTCACAGTTACATCAAGTTCACCACATCTTATATAGGTTTTACCTGTAACTGAATCTGGATATTCATCCTCAACTGTGATAGTAATTGCTGGTTCTGGTTCTGGTTCTGGTTCTGGTTCTGGTTCTGGTTCGGGTGTTATCCCAGGAAGACAGCCGACAAAGAGGAAAGATGCCATTGCTACTACCATTAGAACTAATAATAGTTTCTTCATTTTTTTCTCCTTTCATTTTTTAAAAAAATTCGTGATTATTTAATTTCGCGAAATTAACTAATTTTAATTTCTGTTTTTTTAAAATAGCTTCTTAATCTCTTTACTTATGAGGAGAGCTCGTGGGCTCGTTGTATTTCATAAGCAATTCTCCGCATCTCGACCTGATACGGGTTAAGAAACTACCGATTGTCCATTTAGTTACCCAGTTAGCCAGTTGACCAGTTTTCCGGTTAGGATAAAGACAAAGAAAACTAGTTAGCCTGTTAAAACTAAAATCACTTAATTGGATAACTAAATTAATACTAATTAATGATACGATAAAAGTCAAGAAAAGTTTCACAATTAGTCGTTAGTCGTTAGTGAATAGTCGTTAGTATTAATAAATCAATTGTTATCAGACCATTTTTTGAAGTGTCCTATCTTGAAATCTTCTTCACCTTTCATGATACTTTCCAGGAAATCCTTATCTTTAATAATCTCTTTTGTCCCTTCAAGCTCCTCTTTTGCCTTCAAATAGGAAACAAAATCAACTACCTCTTTTTTGCATTTTTTAATAACTTCTTAAAACCACCAAAAACCATCTCTTCAATAGCTATTGTCTTTTTAATCACGCCTTCCTCCTTACTTTCGTTATCTAAGTTCTTTAACACAATCAGGCCACATATCACTCAGGATGCTTTTCAACTATTATTTTTATTAGTTTCATTTTCTCCCCTCTCCTAAGTTTGTTTCCACAATTAATATTACTTCGAAGTGTCCTTTTTTATATTCATTTTTATCTTTTAATTTTTATGTTTATTCTGACAATCAGATTTATCCAACCCTAATTGTTTGATAGACAGGCGAGACGCCTGTCCAACGGTTTTATCTTGTTTCTTATATCTTATAACCGGCCAACCGGGTAACTGGTAAACAGGTTAACTAAATAATTCTGCAACTTGCAGCCTGTATTTTAACTGGTAAACCGGCTAACTGGGTAACTAATTTAATATATTCGACGTAAGAGTTGAAAAATCCTTTTTTTTTGGTGATTTTTTTTAATTTTTTTTAATTTTCAAAGAACTTTATATTATTTTTCCGGTGGGGGCTGTGCCGCTCCTTCCGGTGAAGTAGAGGGTTCCTCTGGCGTACCGCCCGTCTCAGTGGGGGCTTCCCCTGCCTCATGAAGAGGAGTTTCCCCAATTTCTACTGGACTTTCTGTCGAAGAAGTAGGAAAGGTCCCGCTGTCTGAAGTTGCAGAAGGCTTTATTGTCCCACCTGTTTCTGTTTTTGCCGTGCTGATTTGCGCCTCTAAACTGTTTTGAATATTTTCACAGATTTCCTCGATATTAGCGCTCTTTTCTATCGCTTTCTGAAATAAAAGTGTAATTTCCTCGGGGGATAAACCTGAATCAATTGCCAGTAAGCTTAAATAGCTCAATTCTTCACTTATCTCAGAAATCTCTATTATACTTTTGCCTTCGGCGGTTCCCGTCTTTACCAGCCAGGAAAGAGATTCTGAGGGGACATCATTCTCCAGACTATCAGCTAATATTTTAATCATCTCTTCCCCGCCATTAATTTCCAGCCCCTCTTGGCGGGCTTCATTTAAAATCTCAGCGGCCTTTTTTAGATTCTCCGCTTTGGTGGAAATTACCGAAATTATTAAAGTCTTATCTGCATTCTTGGCAAATCCTTCGTTTACTTTATTGATTAAGGGCTCGGTAGGTAAACCATCTTGCTGGGTCTCTAATATAATATCAAAAACTTTCTTGATATTATAGGCGTCCAATGATTTTTCTATACTATTTTCAATAAGCTTTTTGGTATTTTCAAAAGATACTCCTGATTCGAGCAACTCCTGGGCAGTATTTAAAATCATTCTACTTTGAAAGGCAGAATAGGTGGATGAGGAATCCAAAATATTTTTTAACTGTTCTAATTGTTCGTTAATGGTAGCTGTTTCTGCAGAAAAAGCAAAAATAGCAAAAGAGAATATTACGAGTAAGGTTATTAGAGAAAATATTAACTTAAATTTAATTTTGTTTTTTGATAGAGTCATAGTTTAATTCACCAAATTAATTTAGTTAGCCAGTTTACCGGTTGCCCAGTTAGGATTGGATAACTGGTTAACCGGATAACCGGGTAACCGGGTAACCGGGTAACTTACTTAGGTAGAGTTGCAATTGTTTATTTCTAATATGGCATTCCTGTTGCCAAAGCCGTCTTTAACATAACGAAGGGCATTGGGATCAGGAAGCCACTTTTCTCCATCAAGAACGAACATATACTCATATCTTCCTGGAGGCAATTTCAGGGTGGTAGTCCAGACACCATCGCCATCAGGGTCTTCTAAAGCATTAGCCTGAGGGTCCCAGCCATTGAAATCGCCAGCAATTGTCACAGTGTGAGCTTTACTATCGCCAATTCTTATAGAAAATTGTACTTCCGCTGAACAGATAGAAGGAGTATTTGGAGTGTTAAAGATAAAAGTAAAGGCGAAAAATACGAGTAGTGCAGTTGCGGCAACTGCCCCGAGTAAACGGAAAGAAAATCTCGGGATAGAAGCTCGCTTTCTGAGCTGGTCCAGGAAGGAAGATTGAATCTGAATCTCTTTTTGCGATATTTTAGCCATTATGTTTTGGGTAAAATCCGCCGGCGCCGGTTGAGGAGAAATAGAATTTAAAGCAGAAACAACTTGCTTTAGTTTTAAATGCGCTTCACGGCAGGCCGGGCAGGATTTTAAGTGTTCTTCTACCTGCTGGGCTGTATCCGCATCGAGTGTTTTGTCTATATAGGGATTTAATAATTTTTTAATTTTTTGGCAGTTCATTTTTTAATTACCTTGTTTCCAATTTATGGTTTTTGTTTTCAGTATTTAATACGAAAATGTGAGGAAAAAGTTTCGAATTAGTCGTTAGTCGTTAGTATTTAGTCGTTAGTTAAGAGAATACGAAAAATAAATATAAATCAGTCGTTAGTATTTAGTTTTTTAACTAAACCCATTATCATTTTACTGATTTCGTCAATTTCATTTAATATTTTTTCCGCCTTTTCATTGCTGAGATAATTTAAGTGAGAAGAAATAATAATTTGGGTATTGAGCTCAGCACAGCTTCCTAAAGAAATATATAAAAATTGTCTATATTCTTTATTATGAAACCTGGTAAATCCTTCTGCTATGTTTGAAGGAATTGAAACAGCTGATCTTCTTAGCTGACTGGTTAATCCGTACATTTCTTCCTTAGGAAAATTTTTAGTTATTTTATATATATTTTCGACCATTCCTATGCTTCTTTTCCAAATATTTAAATCTTTGTAACTTTTTATTTTCATATTATAATTTTCCTTTTCTTATTTTTTAATCTTTTCACTAAATACTATTCACTAACGACTAACGACTATATACTAACGACTGTTTTCTAATATTTTCTTTAATTGTTCGCGGGCGCGATAGAGACGGACTTTTACTGTTCCGGTTGGTAATTTTAGAATATTGGCAATTTCGATATAAGAAAGGTCTTGCAGGTGACGTAAAACTAAAACTTCCCTGTATTTTAAAGGTAGAGAATAGATGGCTTTTTGTACTGTGCGGGCATCTTCTTTCCGGGCAATAATCTGTTCCGGATCATTGGTTGAATCTGCAGGCTGAGGGAAAAATTCCGAATCATCTGTTTCTATTGGAGTATCCAGAGAAACATAATTTAACTTTTTTTTCTTAAATCTATCTCTGATAATATTTAGGGTAATCTGATAGAGCCAGGTAGAGAATTTGTAAGAAGGGTTAAAATGAGCTAATGATTGAAAAGCCCGCAGGAAGGCCTCTTGAGAAATGTCTTCTGCTTCCTGGGGATTATTATTGCTCATCCGATAGGCTAAGTTATAGACCATATTCTTATAATTATCTATTAACCGGGAAAACATTTGAGTATTTCCCAAAAGACAGGATTCTATTATTTTAAGTTCGTCCATTAGCAATTCACCAAATATATTAGTTACCCGGTTAGCCGGTTAGCCGGTTTACTAGTTAAGGATAAGAAATACGAGACAATACACCGTTGACCAATTAGGATTAGTCGTTAGTATATTAGTTACCCAGTTAGCCGGTTAAGATAAACACAAATTGCGCGGATTTTACCATCGCTTTAATCCTTTCCTCTCAAGGGGGAAGAAATTAAGTCTATGATGGGTGGTTTTCATCTATCCAGTCAATCCAATATTGGGCAGATTCTGGAATAGAAGTACCATCCCACCAGGTGCTATCAGGATAATTATCGATTACTAACTGATAAGCTGCTCGTGCTTCGGGCCAAGATTCTAAGGCACGATAATTATCACCGATCCTAAATTGGGCTTCAGGAGGAATTCCTCTACCATCACTCCAGGTAGAATCAGGATAATAGTCAACTACAATCTGATAAGCATCAATTGCTTCGAGATATTGGCCAAGTTTACTGTGACAGTATCCGATATAATATTGGGCGCAGGGGGCGATAAGTCGTTCTGAATCACCTGGCCAGGTAGAGTCAGGATAATTATCGATGATTATCTGAAATTCTAAAATTGCCTGATTATATTTTTGGTCCTGATAATAGGAATAAGCGATATAGTATTGGGCAGGAGCTGTATAATCACTTTCCGGGTAATTGTCGATAACTTTAGTAAACTCAGTAACTGCTTGCTCAAAATTATATAGTCTTCGATAACTATGACCGATATAGTATTGGGCAAAGGCATGAAAAGGACTATCTGAATACTCATCAATAACTTTTTGATACTCGATAATTGCATTATTGTATTCACCACCTGCGTAATAACAATTGCCCATACCCAACTGAGCATCATCTGCCCATATACTATCGGGGTAATTAATGAGCAATTCGTAATATTCCAGGAGGGCTTTACTGTAATAGCCCAATTTTTTCTCATTAATATAGGCAATATAATATTGGGCATCATCGGCATAGGAGCTATCTGGAAAGTCTGTGAGTAATTGCTGAAAAGTAGTAAGGGCATCGCTATAATATTCAAGGTTGTAGTAGATGATACCACTATCAAAGAGGTATTTGTCAGTACAGGGCTTAATAATTATAGGATTTCCATTGTTTACGATATTAACCTGACCTTCTTCTACAAAAACATTTAATAAATGATATTTAGGATAGCCTTCTTTTACAATAGTTAAAGTCCGACTGCCTATGGAAACTTCATCTATCCGGAAATACCCCTCTTCATCAGTAAGGGCAGTATTTGAGGAGGCAGTTATGCTGACCAGGGCACCTTCTAAAGGGCGGGGACCAATAATGGTATCCTCATAAACATATCCTTCCACTGAGCCTTTGGGGAAAGGCGAAAATAAACAGCCACTTAATAGTAAGAGGGAGAAAGATAGTAATATTAAAAAAATGACAGGGGAAAATATACCCGGGGACGGTTCTCTGTCAGTTTTTATTTTTTTGAAATTTTTAGTTATTAATGACAATAAAGGCCTCCTTATTAATTGTCTGGCTAACAGTTACCCAGTTAGCCGGTTTTCCTGTTAATACTGCAACATGCCGTGCCGTCTTAAATTATAATTATACAGACTAAAAGAAATCTATCTTCTTTGAGATAACCATTTTTTAATATAATCCATAAACTTATAGAATTGATCTATTTTTTTAAGATTTTTATATACTTCATCCCAGTCAATATCCAAATATTCGTGAATTAAAATATTTCTAAAACCAGCAATGGGAGCAAATTTTTGAGCAAAATCATACGGTAAAATATTTTCTTCCCCTAACCTTATAATAGACCCATAATAATCTTTAGGTTTTTCTAATTCATCTAAGGAAATTATCCTATTGGCAATATCAATACAGGATTGAATAGCAACTTCTAAATTTCTTTCTACGATATCTTGCAAATATTCATCTTGATAGAATTCTTTTCTACTTTTTTCTTTAAAAGGCTCTAATTTTATTAAGCATTTCTTCAGTCTTTCTAAGCGCTGCTCTATACCGCTGAATTCTGTTTTCATATTTTTCTCCTTTGGGTTTGACTTTAAGTATATCTTTTTTTTGTGCTCGCAAAACAGGCAGATAATCAAAATATCGGCTTAAGGTATCAGCTTCAAATTCAGTCCTAACTATAGAGTTTTTCTGAAAAATAACTTTTCCTGTAGCAATAACTTTATACTTTAATTCTATAGGAGCATCATTAAGAATAACCAGGTCCACTTGTTTGCTGTCCAAAATACTAAGTAATTTGTTTTTTAATTTATATTTAAATTGAAAGGATGGTTTTCGGGACAGAAAAACTGCAAAATCGTAATCACTTAGGGGGCCTGTTTTGCCAGTTACCTGAGACCCAAAAATATAAGCAAGTAATATATTCTTTTCATCAGAAAATATTCTTTTTATTTTAATATTATTGAATTTATCAAACATATTCTTTTTAATCCTCAATAATTCCACTTTGTGAACTGGCGTAACTGATTAACTAATTTGGCGTAACTGATTAACTAATTTATTAAATACTATCGAACTAATAGACTAGTAGACAGGTGAGACGCCTGTCCTACATTTGGCCAATTACTAAACCGGGTAGCGGTTAACTAATCCTTATTTATTTTAATAATTCTTTGAACTTTTCCACTAAAAGCTCAGCATCTCTTAAAATACTATAAAGAATCTTGAGATGAATAATTTCCCCTTTATGATAAGGCACAGTTACTCTTTTACCAGCACCGTTCTTAAATATTTTATTTTGTGGCTTCCACTTTGCCGTTTACCTCCCAACAATTCCTAAAGTACACGTACCCTGTTAAGGGACGATTATCTTTTGATAAACTTTCGGGCAATCTCTAACCGGCCAACTGGCAAACTGGGTAACTGGGTAACCGGATAACCGGATAACTATTATTTATTTATTTATTTTCTTCAATTTTTTTTCTGCTTCCTGGGCGTATTCTGATTGGGGGGCAAGTTCGATTACTCGGGAAAGAAATTTTTGGGCTTCTTCTTTTTCCCCTATTTTATCATAAGATAATCCCAAATAATAGTTAACTTCTATATTAAGAGGAGATATTTTTTCTGCTTTTTCTAAATATTCTATTGCTTGAGAATACTTCTTTTTCTCAAAATATAGGTAGCCAACCTTGAAGTTAAGACTAATTCGAGTTCCTCTGTAATTATATCTTGTTGAACTGGTTGAAGAAGAGCTATTTTCTAATAAATCTATTAGATCTAAAGCCTTTAAATAATAATCCAGAGCTTTATCATATTCATCATTAAAAGGAACCAGACTCCTTACCTCATAGATATACCCTAATTTAAGATAACTATCTAAATCAGTGGGGTCTTCTTCAATATTTTTTTTATACAAGTGGATAGCCTGTTCAGCTATCTCATTCGCCTTTCGATAGAGACTATAAGCCTTAAAAATATTTTTATTGTTGTACTCTATAATCCCTTTTTGGAGATAACATTGCCCCAGATAATAAAAGCTTTCACAATGGTTTGGATCCAGTTCAATCGATTTTTCAAATTCAGGAATAGCTTTATCGTATTCTCCCTGGCTAAAATAGGATACCCCTATCCTGAAAGGAGTCTGGGGTTGGGGTTTGATTTGAGGTTGCGATTGAGGCAGTATAAATCCGGAAACGACAATCACTACCTGAGGATTAATCGGGTCATTAGATTCCACATAAATCCGCTTGGTGAATCTTCCTTTCATATCCAGCGAATTAACAGTTACTTTTAATTCCCCCGCTTCTCCCGGATTAAGTTCTTTAGGGGAAATAATTGGGTCGATGCAGGATTCACAATCAACCTTAGCCCCTTTAATAATTAAAACCTCATCACCTATATTTTCAAATTTAAAGATATGAGTAGGAAGCTCATCGGGAGAAATGTATCCAAAATCCCAGGATTCTTCTAAAAAGTAAATAGAAGGACCCGAATTGGCCTCCGCAATAGCA
>LDZT01010692.1_pt1 | contig 31482 bp, 27 predicted proteins | sample 615521 | NCBI WGS metagenome assembly LDZT01 (sample SAMN03408292, study PRJNA278302) | terrestrial metagenome | isolation source: oil reservoir sample SB1 | place: USA: Alaska, North Slope, Schrader Bluff formation | collected 2011-09 | reverse complement strand
CCTTATCAGATAAGGGTTTAAAAGGGTGGAGGTGAAGAAAAAATAGAGGTACTCTAAAAGCCTTGTAAGACAAGGGTTTCAGAGTTTTCTGAAAGGCACTTAAAAATATATAAAGGGGGTATGTATATATTTTATTTGCATCTACACTTCTTGAGTGGTTTTTGGGGGAAAATATACAATGTTAAACCAAAATAAAGTAAAAATAAAAAAGTTAAAAGAAAAACTGGTTATTTTAAATAAGGAGCAAGAAAGACTCGTTAAAGAACTATCTGCCTTAAGATTAATAATTTCAGAGATAAATAGTGGTTCTAATTTAAACAAGATCTTAAATTTAATTATAGAGGAAGCTGTTCAGATAGTTGAGGCGGAGAGAGGTTCCTTGATGCTCTTTGACCCTAAAAAGGCGGAGCTGTATATTAAAAGTGCAGTAGGTTTAAGTAGGGAGGTTGTCTCTGCTGTTCGAATGAAACCAGGTGAGTGGATTGCTGGTTGGGTTTTTAAAGAAGGTAAGCCTTTATTAATAGAAGAGGGGGCTAAAGATCCGAGATTTAAGGAGTTTAAGGAAATGAAGGAAGAATTAAGATCAATAATAAGTGTTCCTTTAAAAATAAAAGGTAAGATAATTGGGGTAATTAATGCTGATAACAAGAGAAAAGACAATATTTTTGATTTGGATGATCTACAGCTACTCTCCACCTTTGCTAATCAGGCTGCCATAGCTTTAGAAAATCTTAGACTACACCAAGAAATTAAAGATCAGCTAAAGGAACATACCATTATCTATAAAATCAATAATTACATAAATTCTACCCTTGACTTGAAGGCAGTTTTAATTAAAGTGGTAAAATTAATTCGGAAATATTTTAATTATCTTATCTGTGATGTCCTCTTATTGGATGAGCAAAAAGAGAACCTCTATATTGCTGCGTCAGATGGATATTCGGCTGAAAGCAGAAGAAATATTCAAATAAAATTAGGTGAAGGAGTTACCGGCAAGGTAGTAGCTACCGGTAAGCCTTTATTAGTTCCCGATGTTACTAAATTTGAAGGATATATTTCTTCAGAAAAAGAAGTTCGTTCAGAAGTAGCTGTTCCACTTAAAGTGCTCGATGAATTAATCGGGGTTTTAAATGTAGAGAGTACGAAACTTAATGCCTTTGATAAGCAGGATCTTAGATTGCTTTCTATTTTATCTACTCCTGTAGCTATAGCTATTCAGAATGCTCGGTTACATCAGATAATGAAGAATTTAGCTATTACTGATGGTCTAACTGGTCTTTATAATTTTAGATATCTGAAAGGACGTTTAGAAGAAGAAGCAAAAAGAGCTCAGCGATATAAACGTCCATTAGCTCTAATTATGGCTGATATAGATTGTTTTAAAAAGTATAACGATACCTTTGGTCATCTGGAAGGGAATAGGGTTTTAAAAAGTTTAGCCCATATCCTAAAGGTTAATGTTAGGGAAATAGATATAGTAGGAAGATATGGTGGTGAGGAATTTATCATTATTCTTCCTGAAGCTAATCAAGAAGAAGCCCGGGAAATCGCTGAACGAATAAGGCTCAAAGTCGAAAAATATAAATTTATAAATAATAAGAATCAATCTGATGAAAAGAAATTAACTTTAAGTTTAGGAGTAACCTCTTGCTTTCCGGAAGTTATCGCTCCACAAGGTTTGATCTATAAAGTTGATCAAGCCCTTTATCAAGCTAAGAGAAAAGGCAGAAACAGGGTTGAAGTTATTTAATAAGCCCATCAAGGATAGGAGATATTTCTTTTAAGTCTTTGATTACAAAGTCTGCCTTATCCATATCAGCATTATCTCCGGAGAATTTATTTATCCAGATGGTAGTCATTCCCATATTTTTCCCTCCGATAATGTCTTTCTTGTAAGAATCACCTATAATAACAGATTCTTCTCCCTCGCAACCTGCTTTATTTAAAGCGACCTGAAAGATTTTTGATTCAGGCTTATAGGATTGAACTTCCTCTGAGGTAGTAATAGAATCGAAGAGATTATAGATTCTAAATATATTAAATTGAAAGTCCAAATAGTCATTGTCTATATCACTAATAATCCCTATATGAATAGAGTCGTTATTTTTAATTTGATCAATAATTTTAAATGTTTCTGGAAATAATTTTACATATTTTTTATGATTTTCGAAATATGTTTCTTTAAACCATTGATAATCTTCAACTGAGGGGTGAATATTGTATTCTAAAAGTATTCCTCTAAAAGCTCTCTTCGTCGATTCGCGAAGAGGAGTAAAGGATTTTTCTTCCGAGTCGATATCTTTTAAAGTCATTTCCTTGGTAAATAGAAAAGAATTATATTTAGTTACCATATCTTTCGGGGAGGCAGGAAGGTTGTATTTTTGAATAATCTCTTTCATCATATGCAAATGAGCGACATTGTCACTTTCAGCACACATCAAAGTCCCGCCAAAATCAAAAAATATGGCTTTGTATTTTTTTACTTCATTTTTATTTAATTTTCCCATCTTCATCCTCCTTTTATTTTATATATTTTATCACTATTTTGGTCTATAAACTAATTTCAAAACAGTTTTTTGTTGAGAATAATATTTTTTAATCTTTTATTTTTATCAGCAAGAGAGAAGTTATTAAAGCAAATATTAATCCAGTCCAAAAAGGTGATGAGGGACCAAACTGGAACTTTAAATATCCTCCCAGGGAAGGTCCTATAGAGCCCATTAAACCGGTACATGTCCCGATAAATCCGATAACCAACCCCCTTGACTGTTGATGAGATATATCAGCCAGAAATGAGTCATAAGCGATATGACAGCTCTGAGAAAAAATATCTAATATGGCAAATAGAATAATAGCCGGCCATAGGGGAGAACTTAAGCTCCATAAGATCATAAATATTCCCAGACCTGACGCACTATACAACAACACTTTTTTACTGCCCCATTTGTCAATAGTTTTTCCTCCCCATAGACTATAAATAACTGCTGCGAACCCCCCTAATGCAAAAAGTAAATTGATTTTAGATTTATCCAAATTCATTACTTCATTAGCATATAAAGATATAAAAGGTCCATTAGTAGTAAGATTAAACAAAAGAAAGAGAGAAGAAAGAGCTAAAATGATACGCAGTATCTTCTTGTTAAATAATTTTTTAAAAGAATCAATTTTATTAATTTTTGTACGATAGTGATGAGTCTCTTTTAACCAGAGCATTCTGGCCAGAGCACATAGGAAAGTAGTAAAAGAAGTAAGATAAAATAAATATTTCATCTCTACCCGGGGAATCAATATCATCCCTATGGCCGGACCTATGGTAATTCCTAAAATGACAAATAGTTCAAATCTACTATAAGCCGTACCTCTTTTATTTTTTGGAACAGATTCAGCAATCATCGAATAGAAAGAGGGCAACTGAAGAGCACTTAGACTATTAGTGATAGTGAGAAAAAAGATCAAAGTGATCCAATGAGAAGAATTCCCGGCTAAAAAATATAAGAGAGGAAAGGCAAAACTTGGAAAAACTATTAGCAACCTGCGACCGAAATGGTCAGAGAGTATTCCTCCTAAAAATTGCATAAGAGTATAAGAGAGGGCAAGTAAGGAGTAAGAAAATCCTACTTGGAAATCGTTTGCCCCCAATTCTCGAAGATAAATAGGAAGAATGGGATACCAGCTAAAAAAAGCTATTAGGATAAACAGAACTGTTATTGATAATACGGAAACATTCTGTTCGATAAATAAAGATTGACGGATTTTAACCCAAAAATTCATTAAGAGACTCCTTAAATTAGTCGTTAGTATTTAGTTAGCTAGTTAACTGGTTTGTTGGTTAATTAGTTTATTATTAATTCTTCGATATACTCATTCCTCAACCAGCTAACCGGGTAACTAAATCTACTCGCTATACGCTAACATACGAGATACTATCCACGAATTCAATCTCGTGCTTTATATTTTTCGTTTTTTACTATCTTAACTAGCTAACCAGCTAACAAAATAAGAGATACGAATTAGGGCTTACGGAAAAAGGAAATTCCTATAAAAATACTAAATTTTTTATATAAACTATGGTAAAATATAAACAATTATATCATAATATAAAAGATAAGATAATAGATGAAAAGAAAAAATATATTTTAACATTTTTTTAGAAAAATAGAAGGGAAAAAAGGTTTTGGTGAAGAATATTATAGGAGAGGGGGGTAATATAAATGGAATTAAAAACAGTGAGAATGGAATTCCCTGAAGATACCAATATTATTATTGGTCAGACTCATTTTATTAAAACTGCAGAAGATCTTTATGAGGTGATGATTACGGCTGTGCCAAGAGCAAAATTTGGTCTGGCTTTTAATGAGGCTTCAGGTCCTTGTCTGGTAAGGGCAGAAGGAAATGATTCAGAGCTAAAAACCCTGGCTATAAAAAATGTAAAAGTTATTGGAGCAGGGCATGTTTTTGTAATTATCTTGAAAGATGCTTTTCCAATAAATGTATTAGACGGGGTTAAAAGATGTTCTGAAGTTTGTTCTATATTTTGTGCTACTGCCAATGAAGTTGAAGTTATAATAGCTGAAACTGATTTGGGAAGAGGAGTATTGGGAGTTATTGACGGAAACTCACCAAAAGGTGTAGAGACAGACAAAGATGTTCAGGAGCGAAAAGAATTCTTGAGGATGATTGGATATAAAAAATAGCGTAGAGCGTATAGCGGTTAGAAATACAGTAATAAGTGATGTGTAAAGTAATAAGGAAAGAGTTAGATAGTTAGAGGTTATCTGGTTAGATAGTTGAGGAATAAGTATATTGAAAATTAATATTAAACTAATTAACCAACAAACCAGTTAATTAGCTAACTAAATACTAACGACTAAATTAAAAGGAGAGAATTTAATTATGGATAAGAAACTTTATAGGTCGAGGAAGGATTGCATGATTGCCGGTGTATGTGGAGGGATTGCCGAATATTTTGATATAGATTCTACTTTAGTTAGGTTGCTAACAGTATTGGTAGTTCTTTTAGGCGGAACAGGTATTATTGCTTATATTATTGCCTGGATTATAATCCCCAAAAATCCTGAACAGATTTCTGATGAGGATTTTGAAAAAAGGGAAAAATTAACAGATAAGATTAAAAAGGGTGCTGAAGATATGATTGAAGAGGTAAAAGAGAATTTTAAAACGGGAGAGTCTGAAAGTACCTCAGAAAGAAATAGAAAGATTTTAGGAGGCATAATTGTAATAGTTATAGGCATAATCTTTTTATTAAACAGTTTCTTCCCCTGGGTAGGATGGGGCAAACTGTGGCCGGTAATTTTAATTGCTGTAGGTATAACTATTATGATTCAGGCTTTTAAAAAGAAATAACCAGATGATAAGATGATAAAAAGGGATTTTTTAGATTATATTCAACATAAAGAGAGAATTTTAGAATCTATTAAGAAACCGATAATGGGATGGGTATGTACTTATACTCCGGAAGAGATAATTATTGCTGCTGGCTTTCACCCTTATAGAATTCTGCCCCACACAGACCCTTCTCTGGCTAATTCTTATTTAGATAGCAATTTTTGCCCTTATGTTCGCAGTTGTCTGGGAGAAGCCCTGGATAAAAGACTCAGGTTTATAGATAATTTGATAATAACTAATTCTTGTGATGCTATGCGCAGACTATACGATGCCTGGAGGCATTATATTAAAGGGTCTTTTCTCTATTTATTAGATTTACCCCGAAATAATTTTTGGGAATATTATCAGCACAATTTGCAATCATTAATAGTAGAACTGGAAGACAAATTCAAGATAAGGATATCTAAAGATTCACTCTATCAGGCAATTTTAGTCTGTAGTAAAAGCCGTAAATTATTAAGTGAATTATTTAATTTATATATAAATGAACAAATTTCTTTATCAGCCGTAGAATTTTTACAAATAGTCAAAGGGAGTATGATCTTTCCCCAAGAAGAGTATAATAGTCTTTTAGAAAAATTCATAAGTGATATGAAAAAAGAAGAAAATATCTTATCTATTAGTCCTAAAATTAAGAATAAATCTAAAATTCTTATTACCGGAACGGTTATGGATGATTTAAGCATAGCAGAAGTAATAGAGAATTATGGCGGTAAAGTGGTATTTATGGATATGTGCACAGGCAATAGATATTTCCAAAGCCAAATTAAAATTTCTGAAATGAAACAGATAAATAGTGATCCCCTTAGATCATTAGCTGAATATTATTTAAATAAGATTCCCTGCCCCCGAATGATGAATTTAGAAAAGAGATGGAAATACCTTTTAAAAATTATTAAAGAATACCAGGTAAGAGGAGTAATTTTTTATAATTTAAAATTTTGTGATACTTCTATGTTTGAATTGCCTTTGATAAGAGAAAAGTTACAAAAATATAAAATTCCCAGTCTTTGCTTAGAAGGAGAATTTGCTTCCAACACTTCGGGGGGAGCAAAGACCAGGATTCAAGCTTTTTTGGAGGTATTAGAATTTGCCAGATAATTTTAATGATGATTTTAAATCTATATTAATAAAAAAAATAGCTAAAAATTCTAATACTTATAAGCTTGGCAATATAGGTTCAAAAATATATTTTAGGAAAAGTTCAAAAAGTTTTAAGCTTTGGTTAGATTTCCTTTTTTATCAACTAAAAAAGGCCTGCAAAAAAAGAAAATTAGTAGTTTGGACTAATATTTATACACCTTCTGAGCTATTATATGCCCTTAACTTTATTCCTATTTATCCTGAGCTCATTTCAGGGGTATTAGCTTCAGTAGGTTTAGCCAGTTATTTTATAGAAACTGCTGAATCAAAATTTTACTCTACTGACTTGTGTTCATTTTACCGGGTAGCAACTGGTCTGATTTTAAAAGACTGGTTCCCTAACCCAGATTTAATTATTTCCAGTTCTCAATTATGTGATGGCTCTACTAAATTTTTTCATAATATGAGTAAATATTATAATTGTGAACATTACTTAATAGATACTCCCTATTATGATGATTCAGATTCCCAGAGATACCTTGCTGCTCAATTAAAAGAAATTGCCCATAAAATAGATAAAGTTAGTGGGCAACACTTATTAAGTGATGAAAGAATAAACTATTTTTTTAATTTATCTAATCGGACTAGAGAATATATAATAAAGCTTAATGAACTTCGAAAAAATGTCCCTTCTCCTTTATCGGGTTGGGATGCTATGGCTTATATTTTATATATGTTTTTTTCTTCTTTAGGGACAAAGAAAGGGTTGGAGTTTTATCATACTTTATATCAAGAGATAGAAGAGAAGGTTAACCACAAGATTGGCGTGTTGGAGAAGGAAGAACATAGAATTCTGTGGCTTCACCAGATAAGACCTTATTATAAAAACGAGATAATACAAGACTTCAAAGAGAATGGGGCGGTAATTTCATTTGAAGAAGTAAATTATGTTTATTGGGAAGCTTTAGATCCTCAGAGACCTTGGGAAAGTTTAGCTCAAAAGATGATTTCTAATTTTGGGGCAGGTCCTATAGAAAGAAGGATAAAAGTAGTATATGATTTAGTAAAAAAATATAAAATAGACGGAGTGATCCATTTTTCTCAAAGGGGATGTCGTCAGAGTTGCGGAGGGACGTATATTATTAAAGACTTTTTGCAAGGAGAAGGCGTGCCTATGTTAATATTAGATGGAGATGGTGCTGATTCTCGTAATTATTCTAAAGGTCAGACCAGGACCAGGATTGAAGCCTTCTTAGAAATGTTGTCTTAAAAAATATATAAATATTTATCCAGGTGTCATTCCTGTGAAAGGCTTTTTTCTCCTTGTTTTCACAGGGACAGGCTCTACGAAAACAGAGACAGGAAACCAAAATAAAGAAAAAGAGTAAATAGGGGAAAAAGCATAGATAGAATAATAATTTTATATGCGAAAATTTTTTAGAAAAGGAAAGGCAAAATGATTGTAGCAGGGTTGGATATAGGTTCATTAACTATTAAAGTAGTCATCCTTGAAGATGATAAGATGAAGGATTTTACTATCATACCCACTGGTGCTGATATAAATAAATTGACAAAAAATTGCTTAGAATTAACCTTAAAAAAGACTGAAAATGATTTTAAAGATTTATCAGTTATAGTAGCTACCGGTTATGGGAGAATAAATATTCCTTTTGCCCATAAGTCTATCACCGAGATTACCTGTCATGCCCTGGGGGCAAATTGGTTAAATCCTGATACTCGAACGGTTATAGATATTGGAGGGCAGGACAGTAAAGTAATAAGTGTCGGTAAAAATGGCCGGGTAGTCGATTTTGTCATGAATGATAAATGTGCAGCAGGGACGGGTAGATTTTTAGAAGTTATGGCTCAGGCATTAGGTGTAAGGACAGAAGAATTAGGAGAAGAATCTTTAAAATCGAGAAAAAAAATAAATATAAGTAGTATGTGCACTGTATTTGCAGAATCGGAAGTAATTTCTTTAATGGCAGAGGGCTGTGCTAAAGAAGATATTATAAGAGGATTACACGAAGCAATATCTAATCGTATTTGTAGTATGGCTAATAGGTTAAGATTAGAAGACACTATCACTTTGACTGGCGGAGTGGCAAAAAATATAGGAATGGTAAAAGCTTTAAAGAAGAGACTCAAGGTTAAAGTTTATGTCCCTGATGAACCTCAAATAGTGGGCGCTTTAGGAGCAGCTATTACTGCTAGCAGAATACTAAATAGTGAATAGTGAATAGTCGTTAGTATTTAGTGAGGAAAAGGTAAAGATAGAAATAAGGTGCAATTTGCAACTTGCGTCTTGCAACCTTTTTTTGTTTTTAATCGGTCAATCGGTAAATTGGTCATTTATTTAATCTTGTATCTTGCATTTCTTTTCTTTCTTAACTATATACTGAATAAAGTTTTCACTAATGACTAATTTAATCGGAGAATTGGCCAATTGGTAAATTGTATTAATGGAGTTTTTTTATGCCATTAGCTTCACAGATAAAAGAGTTTGGAAAAGAGATTGGTTTGGATGTTATCAGGATTACTAATGCTGAGGGTTTTCCAGAAACAGAAAAGCGCATTATAGAAAGTGTAGAAAAGGGTTATATTCCTGAAAATGATTACTATGCCTTTAAAAATATTTCAGAAAGACCTAATAATCTAAATCTGAATAAAATTAGTAAAAGATGTAATCCGAAGAGTATTCTAAAAAGAGCAAAATCTATAATTAGTGTTGCCCAAAGTTATTTTATAGAAGAAACAGAAGATATAACAAATAAAGATCAACCCTTGGGGAAAATTGCTAAATATGATGTCGGTAATTTTTATTATGATGTAAAATTAAAATTAAAAAAAATAGTCGATTTTATAAATCAAAAGACTGATTTTAAATATAAATCTAAAAATAAATCTTGTTACGTATCTTTAGTGGAAAAACCGATTGCCGAACGGGCTGGGGTAGGTTGGTACGGAAAACACGGAATAATTGTTACCGAAAGATTTGGTTCATGGGTAGTTTTGGGAGAAATTATTACTGAATTAGACTTAGAAACGGATACACCTCTTCAGAGAGATTGTGGCAATTGTACAATATGTATTGATTCATGTCCGACTCAGGCTATTGTCTCCCCTTATACAATTGACCGCACCAGGTGCTTGCAATATATTTCCGAAAGGCCGATGAAGGTACCTTTAGCTTTTCGGGAAGTTTGGGGAGATAGATTATATGGCTGCACTACCTGTCAGGAGGTCTGTCCTCAAAATCGTAAAGTAAAACTTAAAAAATATAAACCTGAATATGGATATATTGGCTTAAGAATTCCGTTAATACCTTTACTTACAATTACCCAAGAGGAATTTCAAGATTATTTTGCTTATAATCAAATTGCTATAAGGTCAAGAAAAGTAATTAAAAGAAATGCTGCCCTGGCTTTAGGCAATATTGGTGATCCTCGGGCTGTTGTCCCCTTGATTAAAGTCTTACGAGAAGACGCCAATTCGATAGTGAGAGAACATGCTGCCTGGGCTCTGGGTAAAATTGGAGGAGAAAAGGCAAAGAGCGCTTTGGAAAAAGCTTTAAATTTAGAAGAGGAGAGAGAAGTAAGAGAAGAAATTTTAAATGCCTTAAAAATGCTTTAATCGTAATAAGGAAAGAGTTAGATAGATAGTTAATTAGCTAGTTACCTGGTTAGCTGGTTAAGAAAACTATCGTAGAGAAAATATAATACGGTAATGTTTTTTAGCTTTTCGCTTTACTAATGACCTCGGAGAAGTTTGATTATTTAGAAAAATATATAAGGAGAATTGATTATGTCTAATTCGCATTTTTTTAGATCAAAGAATATCTTGGTATTATTAATTCTAATAATACTGATTTTTATCACTCAACAGTCTATTTTGGCTCAATATAATATTAATATTAATCGAGGAAATATATTTCGCATCGGTAGCGATATAAATATTAAAGAGGGTGAAAGCGCTAATGCTGTAATCTCTTTAGGGGGTAAGGTAGTTATAAAGGGAAAGGTTCGAGATAGAGTTATAGTTATTGGAAGTTTAATTACTATTAGTGGAGAGGTAGAAAAAGATATAGTATCTGTAGGTAATAATATAGTACTAAAAGAAGGAAGTGTAGTTGGTGGTGATGTAATATCAATTGGTGGGAAAATCCTTCAATGGGAAGGTTCAGAAGTAAGAGGAAAAGTAAAAGAGATAGCAAAATTTCCTTTTGCACAAAATTTTTATAATAAATTTAGCCATTTACCTTTTAACTATCAGCCCTTTTTTTATCGTGGATATTCACCTTTTTTTGGAGTTTATTTGGATGGAGGTTTTAATCTGTTTAAACTCATAATTTTATTACTAATTGCAGGATTGATTACCTTCTTATTTTCTCAACAGATAAATAATATTGCCATTTTTGTTAGCAGAGAACCGGGGGAAAGTTTGCTTTTTGGTATATTAGGAGCAATTTTAATAATCCCTCTAACTATAGCTTTAGGTATATTTGTTATAGGCATTCCTTTAGTATTTTTCCTTATTTTATTAATTATTATAGCTAATATAATTGGAGTAGTAGGAATTGATCTTTTAATTGGCCGAAGATTTTTAAATACTTTTAATTTTAAAGACCCCGCTAATTTATGGTGTGTTTTTATAGGATTAATAATTTTAGAAATGGTAAAAACTATTCCCTATTTAGGTGAAATGGTTATGCTTATCGTTTATCTTTTTGGTTTTGGGGCAGTAATAAAGACCAGGTTTGGCAGTAAAGTTAATGTATAGCCTTTAGTGTGTAACGGATATGGCGTAAGAATTTTATAATGGATAAGTTAAATAGAAGATTTTATAAGTTTTAAATTTTAAATTATATTATTAGTTTTTAGTTAGCAAGATTTACAGTATAAAGGAAGGATTAAATATAAAAATGATCCAGGTAGAGGGATTAACCAAGGTATTCCATGATAAAAAAAGAGGTAAGGTAGCAGCAGTTAATAATTTAAAGTTTAATTGTCAGAAAGGTCAGATATTTGGACTCTTAGGTCCTAACGGAGCTGGCAAAACCACTACTTTACGTATTTTAGCTACCATGATGCTCCCTACTAAAGGGAAGATAACAGTAAATGGATCTGATGTGGTTAAAGAAGCAAGTAAAGTAAGGAGACATATAGGATTTTTATCCAGCGAAACAGGATTGTATGACCGTTTTACTCCCCGAGAAACAATAATGTTTTTCGGTCGGATTAATGGAATGGAAGATAAAGATATTAAAAAAAGAACGGCTGAAATCTTTTACAATTTAGATATGGAAGATTTTCAGGATGTCAGAGTAAATAAACTTTCTACTGGAATGAAACAGAAACTCTCTATTGCCAGGAGTATTATTCATGACCCGCCTGTATTAATTTTAGATGAACCAACAGTAGGATTAGATATAATTACAGCTAACACAGTAATTGAATATGTTAAAAGATTTAGAGATCAGGGGAAGTGTATCATCTATTCTACCCACATTATGCGGGAAGCTGAAAGATTGTGTGATGTGATCGCGATTATTCATCAAGGTAATCTCATTGCTCAGGGGACTTTGGAAGAATTAAAAAAGAATTCTTTATCTGACGATTTAGAAGAAATATTTTTTGAATTAATAAATCAAGGAGAGAATTTAGAATGAGTTGGAAAAATATTAAACTTATTTTTACTAAAGAATTAGTGGGAACCATACGAGATAAAAGAACTATAATTGCTATGATAATAATTCCTTTAATCTTTTATCCTCTCTTATTTGCGGGTATCGGCTATTTTAGCAAGATAGGAAGTATAAAATCAGAAGAAGCTGACTCAAAGATTGTGATACGCGGTGCAGAATTTGCTCCCCAATTAGTAAAATATCTCCAAGATTCTGAAAAGATTAAACTTCTTACTATAGAAGACGACTCTCCCGCTAAATTGCGAAATGGGGATATTCAGGCAGTTTTAGTGGTTCCTCCAGATTTTAAATATAAAATTGAACAGGGAGAACCCGGTAAACTTATCTTAAAATATGATACTACGGAGGCTAAATCAGTAATAGCCAAGCAAAGAATTAATCAAGTAATTGAAAAATACAAAGGTGAAATACTTTTACAAAGGCTTTCTCGTTTGGATTTAAAAGAGGAATTTCTTACTCCGTTAATTCTACAAGAAGAAAATATAGCTACTGCTAAAAAAATGACCGGTTCATTTTTAGCAGTTTTACTTCCCTATTTGATTATAATACTCATCTTTACAGGAGCGATGCATACAGCTGTAGATATAACTGCCGGAGAGAAAGAAAGAGGAACTATTGCTACTCTATTAGTAAGTCAAATAAGTCGATTAGAGATAGTATTGGGTAAATGTTTTGCTGTAATGTTAATCTCTTTTACCAGTATGATTTTAGGACTGCTCGGGCTTACTCTTGCTTTTTTATCGGGAGCTTCTATTGCAGGGGGCATTGAGGGAGTGCAATTTGGGATATCTATTAATACTATCTTCTTACTATTTTTAGTTTTATTTCCTTTAGTCGGTTTAGCCAGTGCAGCATTGGTGATGGTGGGCATATTTGCCCGCAATATTAGAGAGGCCTCGAGTTACATCACCCCCATCTATATGCTGACTATTTTTTTGGGAATAATTTCTATAAGTCAAGGAATGGAATTGACCGGTAAAATGTTTTTAATTCCGGTTTTAAACAGTAGTTTTGTTTTTAAAGAGATATTAATGGGTAAAATTTACTGGAACCATATTATAACTACTTTTAGTGCTAATATGGTAATTACCGGATTAGCACTTCTGGGAGCTACTCGTCTCTTTAACAAAGAAGAAGTTCTCTTTAGAAGCTAAGAATCACGAGAAATATTTTACTATAACTTACGATATTGATATAATTAAAATATAAAAAAGAGAAGTAATTATAATATCTTTGAATTAAAATAATATAAATCTAAAGATATCTATGGAATAAACAATTTAGTAAAACTATAGTACCAAACAAAGAGGGTGTTTTACAATGAGAAAACCCCTTATTTTTATATTGCTAATATTTATAATTTTTTTATTAATAGTCATATATGAACATGATAAAATTGACGAAATAGATGATTATATAGAAAAAAGACAGAGCATGGTATTAAATCAATTACGTAGCCGAGATATAATTGATTCGAAAGTCATACAGGCTATGCTCACTGTCCCCCGCCACCAATTTGTTGGCCCACGCATCAGAGAATCAGCTTATAATGATTACCCCCTTGCTATAGGTGAAGGTCAAACCATTTCCCAGCCTTATATTGTAGCCTTAATGACTCAGCTTTTAGAGCTAAAAGGAGAGGAAAGGGTTTTAGAGATAGGAACTGGCTCTGGATATCAGGCAGCAGTTTTAGCTGAGATTGTAAAAGAAGTTTATACGGTAGAGATATACGAAAGTTTATCTAAAAAATCAGAAAAATTAATAAAGGATTTAGGTTATAGAAACATCCATTTTAAAATTGGTGATGGATATTATGGTTGGGAAGAATATGCCCCTTATGATGCTATTATAGTAACCTGTGCCCCTGACCATGTTCCTCCGCCCCTTCTTCAGCAGATTAGAGATGACGGAGGACGAATAGTAATACCCGTGGGTGGAATATGGATGGTTCAAACTCTAATGAAAATAGAAAAAACAAAAGGAAAAATTAAATCTAAAGGGATTATCGGGGTAAGATTTGTTCCCATGATTGGACATAGTAGATAATGTTTTTTATAACTTATTGTTAGTGTAAACTTTATTAGGGTAGTTAGATAAAAAGAAGAATACTACTTTTTTGTATCTTTTCCTCTCTTTCTTGGCTCGATACTCGATACTTTCTTTATAGAAATTGATATATTCCTTCTAAGTTATTATAATAATAGAACAGAAAGGGTTTATTGCAAAACGATTTTTGGATCTTCCAGATAATGTTCTCAGAAGTCTCTAAATTTGGAGGCCAATAATTATGGGAAATTTAAAAATTGGGATACCACAAGCTCTTCTTTATTATGAATTCTTTCCACTATGGAAGAATTTTTTGGAGGGCTTAGGCGTTGAAGTAGTTATTTCCGGTCCTACTACTAAAGAGATACTCGACTTAGGGGTAAGATCGGCTATTAGTGAAGTATGTTTCCCGGTCAAGGTATTTTATGGGCACGTGATGAGCTTGAAAGATAGAGTGGATTATTTATTTATCCCTCGGATGGTCTGTGTAGAAAAAGGTGCTTATTTTTGTCCTAAATTTTTTGGTCTTCCCGATATGATTAAAAGTTCTCTCTCGCCCCTTCCTCCTTTGATTGAACCTACTATTGACATAAGAAAACCTGTTACTAATTTTAAAAATTCCTTTTTAGAAGTAGGAAAATTAATTACTAACAATTCTAAAAAAATATACCAATCTTTTTATGAAGCACAGAATTGTTTGCAACCATATTTACAATTAAAAGAAAATGAGTTAGCTCCGAAAATTATCAGTCAGCAATATAATAAAGAATTACCCCAAAATAATTTAAAAAATTCTCTTGATATTGCTATTTTGGGCCATTCTTATCTGGTTTATGATACTTTTATTAATTTGAATTTAATTTCCAAATTAAAAAAGTTTAAAATTAATGTCTTAACTGTAGAAATGGTTAAAAAGAAAGATATAGAAAGGCAGCTTAAAAAATTACATAAACCTATTTTCTGGACTCTTTCTAAAAAAACAGTAGGCTCAGCTCTTTACTTCTTGGAAAAAAAGATTGATGGGATAATCCATCTTACTTCTTTTGAATGTGGTGAAGATTCTATGATTGGAGAATTAATCCGGCAGGAAAGTCATAAATACCCCTCAGTGGCATATACAGAGTTTGTATTTGATGAACACACTGGAGGGGCAGGGATTGACACTCGAACAGAAGCCTTTTTAGATATGATTATAAGGAGAAAAAGATATGAAAGTAACCATGCCTAATTTAGGTAATCTTGCTTCTATCGCAGGGAAGTCATTACTTTCTAATCTAGGGCACGAAGTTATTTTGCCTCCACCTAATACTAAAAGAACTCTTGACTTGGGAGCAAGATATGCTCCGGAGTATTGCTGTCTTCCTTTAAAGATTGTACTGGGCAATTTTATCGAGGCCTTAGAAAGAGGGGCAGATACAATTATAATGGTAGGAGGCTGGGGACCCTGCAGGTTTGGATATTATGCTGAGATTCAAAGAATGATTTTAAAGAGTTTAGGCTATAAATTTGAAATGATCTCCCTTGAAGTGCCTCGGGGGAACCTTATTCGGATGTTAAGATATGTAAATTTGCTTCAAAATAAACATTCATTATCTTCTTTTATTAAAGCTAGTAAAATTGCCTGGAGTAAAATTATTGCTATAGAAGAATTAGAAAAAGAAGCTTTAAAAGCAAGGCCTCGGGAAAGTGTAAAAGGAGAAACGTCTAAAATTCTTAAAAACGGGCTTTCTTTAATCGATAGTACTAATTCCGTAAAGGATATAGAGAAAGTTAAACAGAAAATATTTAGAGATTTTGATAAGGCAAAAGAAGATATTAAAAGTGATAATTTAATTAAAATTAAATTAATAGGGGAATTTTATGTAGCCCTTGAACCTTTTGTAAATCATAATATCGAAGAGAAATTAGGTTATTTGGGAGTGGAAGTGGAAAGAGGTGTTAGTGTAAAACCCTGGATTACTTCCATATTTAATTTGAATTTTCTAAAAGGCAAGCTTAAACAAGAAAACCCTATCGAAAAAGCAGCGGGTCCTTATTTACCTCAATCAGTTGGAGGGGAAGGGCAATCAACGGTGGGTAATATTGTGTTGGCCTCAGAAAAGGGGATGGACGGAGCTATTCAAGTAGTACCGTTTACTTGTATGCCAGAGATTGTAGCTGAGATTATTAGCAAAAAAGTAAGTGAGGACCTGGATTTCCCGGTACTTACTTTAATTTATGATGAGCAAACCGGAGAAGAAGGTTTAAATACTAGATTAGAGGCCTTTATAGACCTTTTAAAGTCAAAAAAATTAAATAGGCATCTCACTGCAAAGAGATAGGTATTTAATTAATCTGTGTAATATTATATGTAATCTGTGTAATTAGATATGATTGTAAGCAGGAGGTGAAAGAAAATGTCGGAATTTTTAGGTGTTGATGTCGGTTCAATAAGTACAAATCTTGCCCTTATTAATGAAAAAGGGGAATTATTAAATGAAGTATATCTTAGAACACAAGGGCAGCCCATAGAAGCCATAAAAAGAGGTATGGAAGAGATGAGGCAGAATATTTCTTTGGGTTCTGTTCAAGTAAGAGGTGTTGGTACTACCGGAAGTGGGCGAGTATTGGCTGGAACAATAGTAGGTGCAGATATAGTGAAAAATGAAATTACTTCCCAGGCAGTAGCAACTTTACAGATTAATCCGCAGGTTCGAACTATCTTTGAAATTGGGGGACAAGACTCCAAAATAATAATATTACAAAATGGAATTGTAGTCGATTTTGGGATGAACACTATATGTGCAGCTGGAACTGGCTCTTTTCTGGACCAGCAGGCGTATAGATTAAAAATTCCTATTGAGGAATTTGGAGATTATGCTTTACAATCAACTAATTCGGTAAGGATTGCGGGCAGATGTACCGTCTTTGCTGAGTCAGATATGATTCATAAACAACAATTAGGATATAGCAAAACAGACATTATTGCTGGCCTATGTGAGGCTATGGTAAGGAATTATTTAAATAATGTGGCTAAAGGGAAAAAGATTTGCCCTCCTATCTTTTTTCAAGGAGGAGTAGCTTCCAATTCTGGAATAAGAAAAAGTTTTAAAAAAGAATTAGGAGAAGAGGTTATTGTACCAGAGCACCATAAAGTTATGGGAGCTATCGGGGCAGCTTTATTAGCTAAAGAAGAGTTTGAAAATACCGGAAAAGAAACAAGTTTTAGAGGATTTAATTTAGCGGATAAAGAGTATCGTACTAGGGGGTTTGAATGTGATGGTTGTCCTAATCGTTGTGAAGTAGTAGAAATTTTTATAGAAAATGAACTGGTTGCTCGTTGGGGCGATAGGTGTGGCAAATGGTCACTTAGTTATAGTCAGGTTGAATCAGAAAAATAAGGAACAGGGGACGGTTCTCTGTTCCTTATTATACTGAGAAATCCAAAAAGATAAATAAATGCTGCCAATAAGGCAACCACTTTAAACCCAAAGAAGAGGGCAATTATCACTGCGGAGACAGAGGCAATAATAGAACAGAAACTATTGGTCGCCCACAACCAGGGGATAAGCTCCTTTCCTTGTTCTGTCGAATTGACCAACCTTATCCCTAAGGGGAAGGGCATCCCCATTAAAAATCCTAAGGGGAAGATTAACCCCAGCGTAATAAATATTCTAACCAACAAGCTATACTTCAAAGTGGTATTAAAAACATAAGGCAAAATAAATTGATAAAGTATTAAGATGCCACACAGGGTAAAGATAATAATTTTCAGAGCATTAACATAATTTCTCTCTATCTTTTTTGAATAAAAACTTCCCAGGCCGGAAAAGAACAGAAAGGAGAAGATGATAATAGAAGTAGAATAAGCAGGGTTAGTCAGATAGAGGATAAATTTTTGGATAAAAGAGATTTCTAAAAGCATATACCCTAAACCCAAAGAGGCAAAATAAAGTAAAAAAGGAATCTTTACCTTTCTTTTAGTTACAGGGAATCTCTTTAAAATTAAAGGTAAAAATATAAATATAATACTAAATATTATTCCCTGAAGGAAAGTGGCAAATATAATTAAATTCCCCCATTCTATCAAGGGCTGCCAATTGGATGTACTTTTTACTATCTTGGGGATATTTTTCCACTTTAAAGTGTAGAAAAAATAGGGTTGATTATCGGTGACTGCCGAAACATTAAAAAAGTAACTATCATAAAAATCCTTCAGCTTATCCTCCTTAAAACTATTCACCAATTGGTCTATCTCTTGATAATAATAACTCTTCTCCAGGACGTGATTTATATTGGCCTCCTCTTCCTTAATCCACGGAAAATAGACTGTGTCAAAGTTTCTTTCATCGCAAAAATCTTTAATCGCCCTTATTTCTTTCTCTCCTATTTCTTTTTTACTTAAGATAAGAGTAGAAGTGCCCCAACTGCGGATTATGGCCAGATGATTTTCCGGTTTTTCTATTCCCATTCGACTGAGAGCCTCTAAACTGATGCTACAGAGACGTACAATCTCACGAGGGGGGAATTTTAGCCAGCGAGTAATGCTCAATTTCCCACCATCAGAAAGATGCTGCCAAAAATCTATAAACGCCTCCACTGTATAAAGGTAATTTTCTGAAATGCTATAAAATCCTCCGGAGGCAGTATTTGATGAGCCAATTAAAGAAATTTGAATCAAATCAAACTTTTGCTCCAATCCTTTTAATACACTCCTCCCTTCACCGGTTAAGATTTTAACTCCCTCACGGTTATAAATATTTCCCGAATAATCAGCATAATTACCCTGCAGTAAGATTTTAACATCGGGATTCATTTCAATCCCCCAGATCTCTTCTGCTTTATTATAAATTCCTCCTAAAACATCTAATCCTCCCCCCGGTCCGATGATTAAAATTTTTCTTTTATCACCGATAAGATGAAATCCTAAAGCAGATGAGATATAATCTGAAAACTCTATTTTTTTCAATCCTTCTAAATCATTTTCTCCCTCTAATTTAGTAATCGCACTTAATCCGTCACCATCAGTGACCAGACCTAATTGTTCAGGAATCTCTCCCGAGAAATTCAAACTTAACCCCGGGGCGTATTTTACCCCTTCACTTTCTACCACCTCCAATCTGGCGAAACTATTCTCCTGCCTATCAATTATTCGGGAATTAGGGTAGCGCAATAAAGTGAATAAACTTTTATAAGGATTTACCGGGAAAGAATAAAAATTCTCTGCTCCACTAAATAAAGTAATAAAAACAAATATCCCCACCACATAAATTGCTGAGCTTTTATTTTTCAGCTTTAAGGAAAATAAAAAAGAGGCTAGAAAAGAAAGTAGTGGAGGAACAATCAATAAACGACTCAAACTTATATAATTAGCCAGAACCAAGAAAGAGATACAGCCTACAGATGCACCTCCTAAGTCACAGAAATATATTTTATTTACTTTTTCGGGTAGTTTAGATATGGCTAAAGAGATGCAGATTCCGGCAAAGAAAAAGGGGATGGCAATGGCCAGATAATAAATCACCAGGTACAGCAATTGATATCTATCCGTTATTACCCGATAAAGGTCAAAGGGGACTTTAGAGATGACAAATATAGAGAGTAAAGAACCCAAAGAGAAAAGCAGGGAAAAGAAGAGGAGGTATTTATATAAATTTTTACCTTCAGTCCTTTTCAGAATCGAAGAGAAGACCGATAAAAAAGTTCCACTCGCTCCATATCCTAAAAAGGCGATACTAATAATCATAAAGGCCAGATAATTCCACTGGAGAATAGAAAATACTCGCATAAGGGAAAGTTCAAAGAGTAAGACCGAAGCAGAGAAAAAGAATATTCCTATATATAAAGAAAAATCACCATCTTTTTTAGTCATCATAATCTTTATCTTTCTTTTAGCACGGCATTTACTGCATTAACCCCATTAATCATATAATAAGTATCCCGTCTCTCTAAATAACAGATTCGGGGGTCTTGTTTATTTTAAATTATTTTATTTAATTATTCCTCCTATCCATAGGATAGGCGTCTCGCCTGTCCAAATGTCATTGCGACTACAGAGAGCGAAGCAATCTCCACCCCCATAACTATAATTCTCCATTTAAATCAAAAAACCCTTTTTGTTGAAAATATTTTAGTACAAATTTATCAAATAAATTTCTTTCCCCTATCATCCTCGAACTTCTTTCCGTCATTCCCGCGCTTCCTAATGTCATCCCCGTCACCCCCTCTGTCATTCCCACATCTCCCTCTGTCATTCCCACGAAAGTGGGAATCCATCCTTTTCTTCTCTTTCTTTATTTCGCATTTATTCTTTTGTTCTTAATACCAATAACTAAACTATCCCATAACTCGTGTTTTTAATCGGTCAATTGGTCAATTGGCGAATTGGTTAATCGAATAAACTTTTTCTTCAAAAAAGAAGGATTTCCTAAACTCTTTGTCGAATATATATAGCGTATAGTGTATATCTATAAATCAAAATGATCAGATATCTAATTGGGAAGTGCGAGAGATGTTCGAGTTTTCTAATGAAGGAGCCCTAAAAGAAATTAAAAAATTGATAAAATTAGGGATTATTAAAAGCAAAGGAAAAGGGAGAGCCTTACATTAAATCCTAAAATAAGGTTGGCAAATAAGTTTGTAATTTGATAAAATGCTATATTTTTAAAAAAATATCAAAAAAATAATAATTATTTTTATAATTGTTGCCATACTGCATTCACGAGCATATGGTATAATTATAAAAATTATTCAAAATTAGTAACCAATTTTTCAGATTCTTAATACTTATTGCTTTAATTTTGCTTGTATTCAAACATCTTAAGTATCTTGCTCACGATTATTCATTTGTTTTTAGTGGGGGTGAAAAAGATAGATAAGATTGAAAGATTAATGAATATTATTACCATTCTTAAAAATTGTCCCGGTAAAATCCCCTCCAGATCTTCTTTATCATCCTACATGGATAAAAGCTGGCATATACCCTTTTCTGTTGAGCTCCCCGTCCCAAAAGCTTACACCAGAGGATATAGGAAGAAATTGTGGGCATGAAGGAATGGCATAAATAAAAAACTATAATTAGTAAAAGGAGGTAAATCTATTAATGCATTATTTTGAATTAACTACAACGGCATATCTTTTAAAAAATGTAGCTTTTAATGAAGTAAATGAAAAAATTGCCCAACTTATCAACAAAGCAATGTTAAGTGATGATAAATTAGCTATAAAACATAAGGAGAATAAATATAAAAATTATGTTTTCGATTCTCTTTATCCTCGGGAAAAAGACAAAATTTACAAAGCAGGTAAAATTTATGTTTTTCGCATTCGAAGCTTAGAAGAAGATTTTATATCTAAAATTAAGCAGCTGTTTCACAATACTACTACTGATTATTTTAAAGTAATTGCCGGCGAAATTAAAAAACAGGAGCAAAGACCTATAAAAGAGATTTATACCGTAACTCCGGCATTGGCAACTATTGGAAAAAATATTTATTGGATTCCGGGCAATGACATCAAATTTCTAATAGAAAGAATGAATTCAAATTTATTTAAAAAATATAGAGATTACTTTGGAACTCCATTAAGTGAAGAACAATTATTTTTTGAAAAAATAAAAATAATGAATAAAAAGCCAATTGTATATAAATATAAAAATACTAATTTATTTGGAAATAAATTTAAAATTGCCATTAACGATGACGAAATCTCCCAGAAATTAGCTTTTATGACTTTAGCAGTTGGGCTGTTGGAAAAGAACTCTACTATTGGAATGGGTTTCTGTATTGAGAGGAGGTTTTGAGTTTGGAAAGTAAATTAAAAGAACAAATGGTTGAGAAAATTTTTTATCCAAAAGATGTATTTTATAATAATGGGATAGTAAATTTGTATGGACATTTACTTTCTAATAAGGTTTATAATTTAGAATATGTTTTTCAAAATAACAATTTCAAAATTATTTTTAAGAAAGAATATGAAAATGAAATATACAATGAATTGTTATTTATATTTTTAGATATAAATAATATTGTCTTTCAGACAAGAAATGATAAAATTTATTGGGATAGCAATAGAAATACATTTGTAAAAGATTATAGATTTGATGTAAGGGGAAAAGCATCCGGCAATGATGTCTTGCACGGTGTTTATAGCTATATAACTGCAGAAAAAATAGGTAAACCATCGCAAGAATTATATGAAATGATGAAAAAATTCATACAAAAAAACAAACTAAAAATAAAAGAGGAAGAATATAATAAAATTTTTTTTAATCAGAAATTAGGAAAATTAAAATTAGGAAAAAAATTAAAATTATTCGAGCATATCTCCCGAGAAGAAGGAATACGTAATTTTTGCGCCTATCTCACAGTATCTGAAAAAAAATTAGTACTTGACTCGAAAATTCACCAATTTGAAGATGGTCAAAAATACTTTAAAGATATGCTAAAGCAATCAGAAAAAATCGATAAATGGGATGCCTTAATTTATTTGCATGGTTCTCGAATAGGAAGATTATTTTATTCTAAGAAAAATATTGCTTTTTATGTTTATTTAAATTCAAGTAGGTTAGATTATTTATTGGAATTTAAAAATGAATTAAAAATAAATGATGAAAAGATAAAATATAAAGATGACAAAACAGAAGAGATAAAGACAATTCCCACAAATATTGACTTTAGAAATCAGCTTTATAAAAATGATGGAATAAAAAATCCTTATTTTTATATTTCCAATAGTGAAACAGAGTTTGAAGTGAAATTTTTTATGTATTTATTTTCCCTTATTTTTCATATCGAAGATAGTTACAAAAAAGAGCCAGAGGAAAGACGTAAGAAGCGAAAAGAAAAACTATATAATACTTTAAAGTATATAACCTTTTTTACTTATACCCAAGAGGGAGATATGAAGTCTTCATTAAATGAATATTCCAAAGCATATAAACTGATTAAATTTTTTAAAAAATTAAAAGAATCTAGAATAGAAAAGGATCGTAAGAGTATTTTTGCTTATTTATCAGAATTAATAACTGCTTTGAGCTTATCTAAGAGTAACAAGGAAGTAAACCTAAACATTAAATCTTTTACCGATAACTTGCTTAATTTTAAGAATTTAAGAAAGAATTATTTAGAAGCCTCTTTTGATCTACTAAAGAATAATAAAGGAAGATTAGGAAAAGAGTTGTCTATTTTTGAAAATCTTTATCTCAAAGAAATAAAAAAGGAGGATTTAGAGATGGATTTGCATAGAAAATCTAAAATAATTGGGGAGGGGATAGGAAATTTTGAAGCGCAAGTAGAAGATAAGAATCTATTGTTTACATTAAGGAATATTAAAAATCATAAGCAATTAATTTCTTATTTTAAAAATTTTAAATTTGAAGTTTTGAAAAATCAAGAAAAAGCAAAATTTAATATAGAGTTTATAAATTCGTTAGCAGATATATTAGACGAACTTGATAAATGTCCAGAAAATTGGGAAATAGTTCGCGATTATATTGCGATATATGCTATAGATAAATATAAAAGTGTTTCTTATGCTAAAGAACAAAATAAAGGAGGCAAATAAAAATGGAATTTTTAAACATAGCTTATATATCAAAAATAAATATTGCATCGTTAAACGGGAGTGAAAGAACAGGAGGAAATATTGTTGCTATAAAAAAAATTACCGATAATCAAGGTAACGAATTTGCTTATATATCCGGGCAGGCTCAAAGACGATATTTAAAAGAAACTCTAAGACAATTAGGTGAAAACATTACCGCAGTAAAGGAAAAAGGAAAACCTGATTTTGGAGAATATAATACAAAAATATATGCTTCAGATAAAAGTGAAAAGTTTAAAGATGTAGAACTTATGTATAAAAGTTTTTGTGATTTAGATCTATTTGGCTATATGATGCCTAAAGGTGGGAGAAGATGGTCTCCTGTAAAGGTGGCTCCCATGCTTTCTATTTTACCTTACAAAGGTGAATATGATTATTTAACCAGAAAGCAAGCAGTGAAAGATGAAACTAAAAAAAGTGGTAATATTGTACAGGTAGAGATTGATACACTAAATTTTATGAGAGGTAATATTCTAATTGATGCTAATAAAATAGGCAAAGAAATAAATGAATATAACTATAAATTTAATCAAATATTAAACGATGAAGAGATTAATCATAGAATAAACATATTAATAGAAGCCATTAAGGTTTTTAATGGTGGAGCAAAACAATCAAGACATTTAGAAGATATTTCCCCTAAATTTGTTGTAGCTATCTCTCAAAGAGCGGGTAATCCGTTTTTGTTGAATACTTTTAAAATTGATAAATACAATAATTTAGAAGTAAAACCAATAATTGAAGCTATCAAAGAAAATTCGGATTATATAAAAAGTAAAGCAGTAGGATTAACAACAAATATTTTTCAAAACGAAGAAGAAATAAAAAGTAAATTTCAAGAGATAGGAGTTAAGGTTACCAGTGTGTCACGGGCACTGGATACACTAAAAAAGAAGAGGGAATAAAGATGAATGTAATTAGATTTAAAACAGAGGGAATTTTGAATTCCTTTAGAGTTCCTCTATTTAAAACTTATCACCGGACTTTTTTAGCACCTACCAAAACAAATATTATCGGAATGATTACTAATATTATGGGTAAATCTGAAAGATGGTATTATAAAACTTTAAACGAAAATCGAATAAAAGTATCGGTAGTAATCAATAACATTGAAGGAAAGACAAAAGACCTTTGGGCATATAAAACATACAAAAATAAAAATGATGGAAGGAGTATTATTAGGAGAGACAAACTTTATAAAGCTATTTATACTATCTATCTACTAATTGAATCAGAAGAATTATTTAAAGAAATTCTAATTGCTTTAAAATTTCCAAAAAATATACCCTCATTAGGTTTAGATGATGAAATTATTAAGATATCTGAGATAGAGAATAAAATACAAATAAGCGAGAATAAAAGCGGATATATAAATTCTGTTTTTATAGATAAGGGATATTCTTATGATGTAATCATTGAAGACCAAGATAAATTTGTTGAATTTCCGATGGCCAATGAAACCCCCTTATCTTTCAAAGTTGAAATTTCTGATAAAGGATTTCGAAAGAGCAGACAAGCTATAGGTAATTTTAAACAAGTAGAATACCTTAATTGTAAAATAGAATTAAAAAATGTAACCAGCTATACCGATGGAGTAAACAGGGTGGTATTTTATTAATGGAAATTTTAGCAAAAAAAAGAAAGGATAATAAAACTCAGACCTTACAGGAACATACTCAAGAGGTCTTAACTGAAGTAATGAAATTAGTTGACAAAAATATGGTTACCTTTATCTCTAAAAAAACGGGGTATGATCAAGAAAAATTAAAGGATTTAATCTTTTATGCAGCTTATTTTCATGATATTGGAAAAGCTACGGTAGAATTTCAAAATACTATAAACTTTGGCAAAAGAAGTTACCACTCTCTTTATTCTGCAAGTATTGTGGCTGGCATATCTGATTTTGAATTAAGCGAAAAAGATTGGGTTAATTTACTATTTTTAGTTACCCTTACTCATCATAGCCTGTATACTCGTAAACTTTTTGCAGCCGTTAATGAGAGTAATAAGTACCAATATAATTTTTATTCTTCAGAAGCTAAAGATTTTTTCAATATGCATAAAGAGTCTTATAGGGAAGTTTTTAAAAAAGAATGTCCTTATAATTTTGCTTATAAAGAGATTAAACTATCAGAATTGCAAAGGGATATAGATGATCATTTGAAAGATGATATAAAACATGTTTATAATAAAGAGAAATTTCGTTTATTATATTGCTATGTTCTAGGAATTTTAAATATATCTGATTGGATAGCTTCTTCTAAATTTGATAGAAACACTCCCAAAATTAGATTCAAAAGAATTCCTACTGAAAAGTATTTAATAAATAATCTAAAAGAATCATTAAAGCCAAGAGAATATATTACTAAAAATTTTCAAGAGATATTGTCTAAGACAAAAGGAAGCGTATTGCTTGAAATACCTACCGGCGAAGGCAAAACGGAAGGCTCTTATTTATGGGCTGTAAATAATCTTAAGGGTATAAATAATAAAATTATTTATACCCTTCCTACTCAAACTACCTCTAATAAACTTTACGAAAGGGCACGATCTATATTTAAAAATTATACAGGATTAGTCCATGGTGCTTCAAGGTTATATTTAGAAAAAATATTTACTAATGAGGATGGAATTGTGACTATTGATCTAAGCAGCGAATTGCTATTTAGTAAAGTCTTTAGCAAACCATTTACCGTCTCTACTATAGATAGTCTTCTGAAATATTTTATTAATGTAGGAAAGTACGATATAGCGATGTTTAATATTTTAAAATCTTTGGTGATAATAGATGAAGTACATTCATATGATTATAAATTGATGGGATTTATTAAGAGGTTTTTAGAATTTGCTCAAGCATACAATATACCTGTTTGTATTATGAGTGCTTCTATTCCTGGTAAAATAAAGGAAATATTGGGGATAAATGATTATCCTTTAATAAAAGATAATAGGCTATTTAAAAAGAAAGCCAACTATATTTATAAAGTTAATAAGTCTTTAGAAGAAGATATAGATAAAATTATAGGAAATTTTAATATGGGAAAAAATGTTTTAATTATAAGAAATACAGTAAAAAAATCTATCGAAACATATAAATTACTAAAAGAGAAAGGAATAAAAGAAATAATTCTCTATAATGCTAATTTTAAAAAATGTGACCGAATAAAAAAAGAAGATGAGATTGAGAAAAAACTAAAGGATAAAATAAAATTTATCTTAGTTGCAACTCAGGTAGTAGAGGTTTCTTTAGATATTGATTTTGAAATTTTATTTACCGATATCGCTCCCATAGATTCATTAATACAAAGATTTGGAAGAGTTAACCGTCAGAAAAGGATAGATAATTATGGTAATATTTTTATTTACAAAAAGACAGATATAAAACCTTATTATGATTATCTTCTTGATATTAGTTTTAATACCATCAAGGAAGGTCTTTACGAAATAAGCGAATATTCAAATTGGCTGGATATTGTTTATGATAAATTATTTAAAGATATAAAACATAAAAATGAATTTGAAAAACTATTTAATGAAGGATATCAAGCATATGAAAAATATATAAATATAAATGAAGGAATTAGTAAATTTAATGATACTTACGAATTAAGAAATATTGAATATTCGAAAAAAGATTTTATTCTAAAAACCGATTATGAAAAAAATATATATAAATATGAGAATACTGTTTCTTTAGGTACGTGGCTTGCAGATAGAAAAAATGGTTATTTATTGACTGAGAAAGACATCGATAAAGGCAAATTTTATGATGTATTAAATTTAGATTATAATTATGAATACGGGGTTATAATGCCTGATAAAAATGACAGTGAAAGATTTTTATAATAGAAGGAATAGAGATGAAAATCACCGGTACTTTAATAAATTATTATTTTCATTGTAAACGACAGTGTTGGCTTTTTGGAAACCGAATTAATTTAGAAGATAATAGCGAAGATGTTCGGATTGGTAGAGTATTACATGAATTAAAAGATGAAGAAAAAGGGGATACAGAGATAAGCATTGAAAATATAAAAATCGACAGAATAACTAAAGATTATTTAATAGAAATTAAAAAATCCGATGCAGATATAGAGGCAGTTAAATGGCAAGTGCTTTTATATTTAAAAAAATTAAAAGATAAGGGAATTAATAAAAAAGGGAAAATTGAATTCATCGAAAAGAATAAGCAAGATAAAAAAATACATTACATAGAACTAACCGATGAATACGAAAAAGAATTAATAGAATTAAAGAATAAAATCAATAATTTGTTGGCTTCGGAGTGCCCGCCTCCACTAACACAACAAACTAAAATTTCCAATAAATGTAAAAAATGCGCTTACTACAGTTATTGTTATATTTGATGCTAAAAAGGTGAAAAATATTGAATCTAAATCATACCAGGTATATTACTTCCATAGGTTCCCTAAAAAGAAAGGATAATTCTATAGTATTTAAAAATCAAAAAGGGAATACCTATTTACCTATTGAAGGAATAAGGGAATTGTTTTGTCTAAATGAGGTTAGTCTGAATAGTAAATTTTTGGATTTTATCTCTAAAGCAGGGATAACAATTCATTTTTTTAATTATTTTGGTAATTATGGTGGTACATTCTACCCTAAAAAGCAGTTAGTTAGTGGTAGATTAACAGTACAACAAGCACAGGCTTATTTGGAAAGAAGAATAATTATAGCTCGCGCGATTGTAAATGGAATAGCAATAAACATTCACGAAGTTTTATATCATTATTATAAACATGATAAAAAAGAATTGAAAAATTATTTAGATTGGTTAAGAAAAGATGCACCTCGATTAGTAGAAAAGGAAAATAATATTAAACGTTTGCTTTGGATTGAAGGTTTGATTTGGCAAAATTTTTATGCTAGTTTTAAAGAATTTCTTCCTGGGAGTTTTCTTTTTAATAAGAGAGTTAAACGTCCACCTAATAATCCCTTAAATGCTTTAATTTCCTTTGGGAATAGTATCTTGTATGCAAAAACAATATCACAAATTTATCAAACCCATTTAAATCAATCGATAAGTTTTTTACATGAACCAGGAGAAGGGAGATTCTCTTTAAGTTTAGACTTATCGGAAGTTTTTAAACCAATAATTGTCTTTCGTGCCATTTTTAATCTGGTAAATAATAAAAAATTGCAAGCTGATAAACATTTTAATCGTAGATTAAATTATTGCATATTGAATAACTCAGGAAAGAAAATATTTATTAATGAACTTGAAAATAGAATAAATAAAGTATTCTTGCATGCTAAATTAAAAAGAAAAACTACTTTTTTAAATGCTATCAAACTTGATGGTTATAAATTAATTAAATATTTGGTTGAAGATAAGAAGTTTAAGCCTTTTAATCTAAAGGAGATGATCTAAAGTAGGGGAAAAGATTAATTATAATTATATTTTTGTATTTTACGATATAAACGAAAAAAGGGTTAATAAAATATTTAAAATTTGTAAAAAATATTTAAACCATCACCAGAAATCTGTTTTTAGAGGACAAATAAGTCCGGCTAATATAATTAAGCTTAAAGGGGAATTAAATAAGACCATTAATCCTAAAGAAGATTTTATTTCCATAATAAAATTGGTTAGTGAAAGCTATTTTGCTGAAGAAATATTAGGAACAAATCCTAATAAAAGTAATTCTATGTTTATTTAATTTACCAGGTGTTTTTTTACAAAATACTCCCAAAGCCTTATAAATAAAGAATTAAAAAGAATAAAGATAGGTGATTTAAAATTAGAATTTTTGCCTGGTAAAAAAATTAAGAGATCATTATATATCTATCTTTTTAAGTGATATCTATATTCTAAAACTGTATATTTTTCAGTAGTTGAACCAAAACATAAGATGTATTTAAATCGATTATTCAGGAGAAGGCGACCCATTCCGAAATTTGTTGAACCAAAACATAAGATGTATTTAAATAACAATAAAAGAGGCAAGAGAGTATATAAAGTCAAAGTTGAACCAAAACATAAGATGTATTTAAATTCCATAAGGGCATAAGACCCTTCCTCTGAGGCAGCGTTGAACCAAAACATAAGATGTATTTAAATTTTTATTAAAGCGGGAGTTTAAGACACTCCCGCTTGTTGAACCAAAACATAAGATGTATTTAAATACGGTATCGACCCCTGCCACATGAACTGCTTTTAGTTGAACCAAAACATAAGATGTATTTAAATATTAACTGCTGTACCAATCGAGGCTCGGTTATCTCTGTTGAACCAAAACATAAGATGTATTTAAATGGGATCTTATGCTCTATTTCCTGTTTATCCTTCCACGTTGAACCAAAACATAAGATGTATTTAAATGCAGAAGTAACTGACCCTAATTCCATTGAAAAATAGTTGAACCAAAACATAAGATGTATTTAAATGCAGAAGTAACTGACCCTAATTCCATTGAAAAATAGTTGAACCAAAACATAAGATGTATTTAAATATATTATATCCCTCGACATGCTCCGTATGCTGTAAAGTTGAACCAAAACATAAGATGTATTTAAATATTCACTTCTGCAATGGTAGGGTATAGGGTTAAAAGTTGAACCAAAACATAAGATGTATTTAAATTCCCTCGTTCGGTCGCTCGTTTTAACCCCGATAAAAAGTTGAACCAAAACATAAGATGTATTTAAATGCTATAATTTTGGCCCAGGCTGCGTCCCATTTTTTTGTTGAACCAAAACATAAGATGTATTTAAATTGACTTCCTTAAATAGTTTACCGTCAATAATAACTAGTTGAACCAAAACATAAGATGTATTTAAATGCAGCCGAGGCAGAATGTTGCTTTGATGAGCCAAATGTTGAACCAAAACATAAGATGTATTTAAATAGAAATATAGTCATCTTATATCAGGACACTATAAAGTTGAACCAAAACATAAGATGTATTTAAATCCTAATCCAATTATTTCATAAACTATATTCATTAATGTTGAACCAAAACATAAGATGTATTTAAATCAAGTTGCTTGAAGAAGGTTAATCAGGTCAGGTCTTGTTGAACCAAAACATAAGATGTATTTAAATCAAGTTGCTTGAAGAAGGTTAATCAGGTCAGGTCTTGTTGAACCAAAACATAAGATGTATTTAAATATCCACTGCTTACCGAGAGTCCCTAATGCTCTTACGTTGAACCAAAACATAAGATGTATTTAAATCTTTCCTTTAAAAAGGGATAGATTCGTTCTAAAAATGTTGAACCAAAACATAAGATGTATTTAAATTTGATTGCTTTATAGTATAAGAACCTTTTAATTTACGTTGAACCAAAACATAAGATGTATTTAAATTTTCCTATTAAGCCTTGATTAATACGTTGCCTATCCGTTGAACCAAAACATAAGATGTATTTAAATTGGAATATTTCGGGCATTCTGGGTATTCTACAACTGTTGAACCAAAACATAAGATGTATTTAAATTATAAAAGTTCATTAACTACATCATCAACATTAAAGGTTGAACCAAAACATAAGATGTATTTAAATTTAGCACCTACAACACTACTACCCCTTGAATAGACAGTTGAACCAAAACATAAGATGTATTTAAATAGTACAATCCGGGGATCGTTAGAATAACCCCAGAATGTTGAACCAAAACATAAGATGTATTTAAATAGT
>LDZT01008368.1_pt1 | contig 31519 bp, 22 predicted proteins | sample 615521 | NCBI WGS metagenome assembly LDZT01 (sample SAMN03408292, study PRJNA278302) | terrestrial metagenome | isolation source: oil reservoir sample SB1 | place: USA: Alaska, North Slope, Schrader Bluff formation | collected 2011-09 | reverse complement strand
TAACGACTATTTTGGCTAACCCTTTTTATTAGAACATAAAAGACCCTGATTTGTAGTCTAATTTCAGTCTAATTTTGTTAAAATTTTAGTCTAATTTCATTCGATAAAAAATATTTTTGTAAGCCTTTATTTTCAATCCTAATCGTAAGCTATTAAAAAAATTATTAATTATTTTGAATATTTTTTGTAATTTTGGATGGTTTTTTTGAAAAAAAATGAAGAAGAAAAGTCAAGAAATTTATGATTTTAAAAATAATGAATGATTTAAAAGTGAGGATTAAGATAAGATTGAAAAAAGGGTGAAATTAAATTTAAATGAGAGAGAAAATTGGAAATAATGTTAAAAATTATAGATACATAAATTTTGCCTTATAGAATTTTTAATTGCTTTTCCTCAATATTCAATATCAAGCCTCTTCCTCTAATTACTTTAAGGAGATTTTTGATTTTATTTTGATTTTTTTTATTTTTACCGATTCTTTTTATAATATTATTTTTTGCATTAGATAGATGATACCAGAGACGATGGTATGTAGCATCTTTGTCTTCCTTCCACAGAGTATCCGAGATATAATTATAAGACAATACCTTTCCTCGGTTTTGTGCTAATAAATAGATAAGAGAAAAGGCTAAGGGGGTGAGTTTTATTTCTTTCTCCTCAAAAATAATCCTATCCGGGCGGTGCTGATCAATTTCCAGGATAATCTTTGGCTCATAGTTTTTCTTTTTGGGCAGGGGTTGACGAATTGCAACATCTTGGTCTTCAGCTATTAGCCTGGATTTATAATTTTCAGTTTCAGATTTTAAAGAATAAAATTCAGGTTCTAGTTTCCCAGCTTCAGGTGTAAGTTTATTAGTTTCTAATTCCCTCTTCCTATCTTCTAATTTTCTAACCTCAACCATCATCTTTTGTCTTTTACCCTTCAAAATCTCTTTTTCTTCCTTTATCATCTTTTGAATCCTTTTAACCAATCTCTCGGGCAGTACCTTCCTTAATTTTTCCTCCGAGGTCTCCTTAAAACATTTCTTATCACTATACCCTGCTTCTACCAATTTTCTTATATAATATCGGCTTAATCCAGGGATATATAACTGAGATAAATTCAGACCATCTTCTTCTACACCATCAATCAATCTTTTGGATAGCCTCTTTATCTTATTTAAATCATCTTTTCTATCCTTACCCCAGCCTTCGCTTTCTGCTATTTCTGCCAAACTATCAGTCAGCCAGGAAAAATTATCTACCAATCTCCGAATAGTCCCTCCATAGAGGTCATACTCCTGTTCCAGGGTTTTAATATCCTTACTCTCCTTTATCCAGTCATACAGTAAATGAGTCTTCTTAAAAGCTAGATAATCCTTCCATTCCAACTTCTCTTCCTTTTCTTTCTTCAATATAAGTATGTCCTGATAAATCTTCTTATCCTCTTCATCCTGTTCAAAGACCAGTTGTAGGAGTTTGTTCCAGTAATTCCCTGTCCAGTCGAGATTATATCTTTCTTTTTTATAAGTATCTCGGCAAGAAGAAGAGCAGGGGAGGAAAATTTCCATACCATTCGGACTAAAGGCTAAAAGAAGGAGTATCTCCAGATCACTGATTTCCCCCTTCTTACTATGTTTCATCCAGTTTTTTAAAAAAAGATAAGTTTCTACCTTGATATTCTTAGCAGTAATTAGAGTACCATTGATAGTAGGAGATAAGATACCGTCTCTGTTCTCTCTAATCAATTTATTCTCTTTTAAAATATTCAGATAATTATCTATCTTTTCCTCTAAATTATCCTGGTTAAAGCTAAACTGCCAGTAACCACAGAAGCAGTCTTCTTTTTCAGCAGATTTATTCTGATTTCCGGGAAAGATAAATTTTCCTTCCCTTAAATAATTTTTTATCTTCTCTGGTTGGCAGTTATATTTAGACAGTAAGTACAACAAGAAAGTGAGCAGGTCATCTACCTTTTTTATTTGAGTTTTTGAAGTCCTATAATGATTATAATTATGATTATAATTGAAATAGAGATTATGAAAGATGGTCTCAGTGAGGAGAGAATAGGCTAAAAAGATTACTCGACCAAATCCTGATACCCTGGCACTTCCACTCATATTTTCTATATCGAAAAAGGTAAGACCTCTTCGATAATTATGGGGACAATTTTCATCAAAATTATTCAACATATCTTGAGGAACTATGACATTCTTAAAAGGCATATGAACCCCGGTTGATAGGGTAATAGTAGAACAGACCAATTTTATCTCTCCCTTTTTGAGGTAAGTCTCGACTAAATTTTTCTCTTCCCAGGAAAGGTCCTGACTATAATAGGCAATCCCCTTTTTTAATAGCTCAGACAATTCCTCCCGGGATAGGGTCTCTTCCATTTCCGCAAGTTCCCTTAGGGCAGAAGAGGCAGCAGGGGTTTCTAATTGAGAAGCTAGCCATTTGGCCCACTTTCGGGTCTCAGCTGAGGTAGTAAAGAAGACCAGAGTCGGCTCATCTTTATTTACAAAGTATCTTACTGTTTCCAGAAGATAATCTTTAAAACAATTATCCCGGACGGCATTTGGTTTAAAGAATATTTCTTTTTTGAAAGTCTTCTTCTTATTTGAGGTGATATACTTAAAAACTCCCTTTCTTACTATCCCTTTGCGTATCTCTTGCGGGTGCTGATGAGAAATGAAGGGATGAGCGGGAAACCATTTTAAGAGGGCTTTTTGATTTTCTATTAAGGTAGAAAGAGCGATAATCCTGAGATTTGGCATATACTTTCCCCGCAGCAGGTCTATCACCTCTTTCAGGATAGGTCCCCATCTGGGGTTATCAATCATCTGTACTTCATTCATTACTATCAAGGAGACACTAGTTAGAAATTCGGGGAATTTCAAGAGGAAATAATAAAATTTTTCGTAGGACATTACCGCTAATTTATAGTCACCTATAATTAGGCGGTAATCATCTTCCTTGCGGTCTCGACTGAAGAGGACTGTTTCTAATCCGCAGCACTCATAAAGGTTTTTAAAATGCCAGTATTTTTCCCTGGCCAAAGCTCTTGAGGGGACTATAAAGATGGTCTTTTTCTGATGGATTACCTGATACACTGCCGCCATTTCTCCGATGAAGGTCTTTCCTGAAGAGGTGGGAGCGATCACTAAAAGGTTTTTATGTCTATCATTCTCGCGGAAGCGGGAATCCAATACCCCAAAATTTTTTACCGCCTCCTCCTGTACTGGTAGCAAATAAGGGGAATAATGTTTTTTCCAGATATCTAAAATATAAGAGGGGATACCATAATTCTTCAAGTTTTTAATCTTCATTAGTTTAGACATTACTACATTCCTTTCTTTATGTCTTTCTACAACTAAATACCAAGATTATCTCCTTAAGTGAATTAATGGAAAATTAAGTGACCGGTTAAATAAAAAATATATATAATTTTTTCAGAAGACACATTTATGATTATACTATTTTAAATAATTTTTTCAACAATCTTTAATAATATAGGTTTACGATGCATCGTGCCCACAATGGCTATTTCGTCATTGCGAGGAGCGTAGCGACGCGGCAATCTCTAACAATCATATAAGACAAGCATTCCGCCTGTATATATTGTCATTGCGAGCCCTGGTTTATCAGGGCGTGGCAATCTCTAATAATCACATAGGACAAGCATCCCGTCTGCATATATTGTCATTGCGAGCCCTGGTTTATCAGGGCGCGGCAATCTCTATTTTTTTCCAATATAGTGTCACAATTCATTGTGCCCTTACAACATATAATAGTTTTTAAATATTTTTAAGGTTTTTTAATTTATAATCATATAATAATAGAAAAATAACAAAAAAATAATAATTTTTAATTTTTTAAAAAAACTTTCACCAATTGTTGCCATACTGTAGTCAAACCCCTGTGATATAATTATATATTAATAATAGGGACAGACACTTATTTTCTCAATAAATTTGACTCCTCTTAAAAATAAAAAGTATTCCACCGGATATACTATTAGCTAAAGAGTTGTTAGCTATTTTAAAAAGACCTCGACCTATAGGCAGGGATTTCTATGATGTTATCTTTTTGTTTGTCAGGGCAAAGCCAAATTATCGTTATTTAAAAGAAAAGATAGGATTAAAATTTCAGGATTATTTAAAAGAAATCACCACTATGTTATTAACAAATTGCAAAGAATTGAATTTTAAGAAATTAGTAGAATATGAAAACAATTTTTATTTAATCCCGAAAATTCACAAAAAATATTGTTATCTCCTGAATTTATTCTACAAAAGACAAATTAAGATACAATAAACTAATTTTGTCCAGAAAACAAAATAGTACATTAACGGAATAAAAGCAAAAATAAGAAAAAAATGTTTAATAACTTATTAGTTGGTTATGAAATTCAGTCAATTGGCATTTATGTTTTTCTTTATCTCTCTGTGAACTGAAAACGGAAGACTGACAACTAAAAAATCTTCATTATTTTCATTCCTTATGTTATAATATAAATAGTTTTCGCACTCATTGAAGTAATACCAACCGCTATTATTTTTGTACTACCAGATGACTAATCTACTAGAATAAAAAATTAAAAAATTTTTTTATATTCCTGACGGCTAATTGCCAAAATATATTGCTATAATAAATAAAATTTAAGCACCCATCATTTTATTGTAGAAAAAAAAATTATCCATATTATCACTGTTGCTTTAGAAGTATTGAATATCCTCTAGGGGTAAGTTGGTAATTACTCAGAAGATAATTGAATATCGAGAAGCCTATGGATCGCTTTAAAATACATTAAGAGATTAAACTGTAGAGGGGATTGCTGAGAAGAAAGGGGAGAAGTAGCAATCTAGAGACTGGTCTATTATAGTTAAGTAAAATAAAATGATATATTTTTATTTTAAAGAATATTTTGTAGCACAAAAACTAAAATCTATCCCCCTATATGATAAAAGGTATTACCTTATATTACATGTAAAATTTAAGAGCCTGAAATCTGTTTTTCCTTAATATTTGATTAAAAATTTAACTAATCAAAAAGGTAAATAGGCTAAATGTTCTATTTACTATAAGTAAAAACCGAAAACCAACCACTGACTTATAGAAATCAATTACTAAATATGTTAGAATTAAAAAAGTTATAAAGAAATAAGAAAACCTGTTCCACAGCAAATACGAAGCAATCCAATACTCTTTTTTACATGAAATAAGGCAAAAATTTTGAAAATAGAAGTATTACAACTGGATAATTTTTGTTCATTAACCATTATTTCTAATTTTAATATGACACATCTTTGATGATTATGGGTTAACTAAGATAATGAGGATATATTCAATAGATGCCTAAAATAAAAAAATATAGCACTCATATTAAAGATTGGCCTTCTACCGACCGTCCAAGAGAAAAATTACTTAGAAATGGCGAACATACTTTAAGTAATTCTGAATTATTAGCAATTCTGGTGAGAAATGGTAGCAAAGGGGAAAGTGCTATTGATTTAGCCAGGAGAATTCTACATAAGTTTAAAACCTTTCGGAATATGAGCCATTCTGATATTTCACAATGGAAAGAAATTAAAGGAATGGGCATTGCTAAAATTGCTCAGATTAAATCTGCTATCGAAATTGGTAGAAGATTTAGGGAAGATGAAAAATTAGAAGAGAATTCCAGTATTGAATCATCGCGAGATGTGGCAGAACTTATGATGCCCAGGATGCGAGATTTGAAAAAAGAAGTGTTTAAAGCCATACTTCTTAATTCAAAGAATAAAATGATTGATATCATAGAGATTGAAAAAGGCACTGTAGATCAGGCAAATCCTATTATGCGAGAAATATTCCATCAGTGCCTTAAATATTACGCATCTTCTATTATATGTATTCATAATCATCCATCAGGTAATCCCACTCCGAGTAGTCGTGATAAAAAATTTACTTCAGAGTTAAAACAAGGCGGGCATATTCTCAATATTGAAGTTTTAGACCATATAATTATTGGGGATAATGATTATTTTAGTTTTGCAGATAAAGGTATGTTATAAAGATAATTTCAGGAGGGTTAAATGGCAAATAATCATAATGAAATTGAAAAGAGATTGTGGAATGTTGCCGATAAGTTGAGGGCAAATACTGCCTTGAGACCTAATGAGTTTTATATCCCGGTATTAGGTCTGATCTTCTTAAGATATTCTGATTATAAATTTCAATTAGCGGAATTAGAATTAAAAAAGAAAATAACTCAGGGCTTAGGACGAATTTCCATTAAAAAAGAAGATTATCAGGCTCTAAATATGCTCTATATTCCCGAACAGGCTAGATATTCAGCTATTTTGAATCTTCCAGAAGGTTCCAATATCGGTAAAACAATCAATGAAGCAATGAGGATGATAGAATCTCAAAATGATAACCTCAAAGGTGTCTTACCCAAAAGTTATGATCGCTTAAATGACGATACCTTAATTGCAGTTCTTAAGCTTTTTTCCGAAATTCCTATGGATATAGATGGCGATATCTTTGGTAAGATATATGAATACTTCTTAGGAAATTTTGCTATGTCTGAGGGTCAGCGAGGCGGTGAGTTTTTTACTCCAACTTCAATTGTAAAACTGATAACAGAGATTATTGAGCCATATCATGGCAGGGTGTATGACCCAGCTTGTGGTTCGGCAGGAATGTTTGTGCAAAGTGCAAAGTTTGTAGAACGCCACCATAAAAAACCCATTGATGAAATTGCTATTTTTGGGCAGGAAAAAGTAGCCTCCACTATCCAGTTATGCAAAATGAATTTAGTAGTTAGGGGACTGGAAGGGGATATCAGGCAGGGGAATACTTTTTATGAAGATACTCACCATTCTCTTTATCGTTTTGATTATGTGATGTCCAATCCCCCCTTTAATGTAAGTGGAGTTAACAAAGAAAAGCTAAAAAATGATCCAAGATTTTCTTATGGCATACCTAGAGCAGATAATGCCAATTACCTTTGGATACAAATCTTTTTAAACTCTCTAAATGAAAAAGGCAGAGCTGGCTTTGTTATGGCTAATTCTGCAGCTGATGCAGGATATTCTGAGCTAGAAATAAGAAAGAAAATTATTGAGGATAAAGTAGTAGATATTATAATTGCAGTTGGACCGAATTTTTTCTATACAGTAAGTCTGCCTTGTACACTATGGTTTTTTGATCGTGGTAAAAAGAACACGAAAAGAGAAAATCAAGTACTCTTTATTGATGCCCGAGATATATATACACCAGTTGATCGTGCTCACAATGAATTTTCGCCAGAACAGAAGAGTTTATCGCAAACATTGTCCGACTATATCGTGGAGAGGATATTGAGATAGTGCATGGTAGTGAAAAACTTATGAAAGAAACTTTTCCTCAAGGAGAATATCAGGATGTTGCAGGTTTATGTAAGGTGGCGACATTAAAGGAGATTGAGGAGCATGGTTGGAGTTTAAACCCTGGAAGGTATGTTGGCGTTGCAGAAGAAGAACAGGATGAGTTTGATTTCAAAGAGCGGCTTGAAGAATTGAATGAGGAACTGGAAATGTTGAATGCAGAAGCAAAAGAGTTAGAGGATCAAATATCAAAAAACGTTGCGAAAATATTGGAGATTAAAAATGATTAAACCAAATCCGTTTAAATCCGGGTTGAGATTAAGGCATTCTGAGTCAGAAAATATAGAATATAAGTCAAATTGGAATGATGATTACTTAAAAGTTATTTCTGCTTTTGCTAATACCAAGGGTGGTGAATTGATTATTGGTGTAGATGATAATAAAAATATATCGGGCATAATTAACGCCAGAAAATTACTCGTTGACTTGCCAAATAAAATAAAAGACAAGCTTGGAATTATTCCTGCCGTGAAGATAGAGAAAAAGAAAGGCAAAGAAATAATTATAGTGAAAACAGAATTATCTTCTGTACCAATATCTTACGATGGAAGATACTATATGAGGAGCGGAAGTACAACTCAACAATTACAAGGGCAACAACTGACTGATTTTTTGATAAGAAAATCGGGAAAAACATGGGATGAATTTATTGAAGCCCAGGCAAGTTTTGATGACATAGATATAGAAACTGTCCAACAGTTTAAAAAATATGCTGTTGATAGAATTCCATCAATTGTCAAGGAAACAAATATTAAAACTCTGATTAATAAATTAGGTCTTATAGAAAACGATAGACTGAAAAGAGCTGCGATACTTCTTTTTGGTAAAAATCCTCAAAAGTTTTATATTCCTGCTATTGTAAAAATAGGTAAATTTTTAACTGAAACAGAAATTTTAAGTTCAGATTTAATAAGAGGAAATTTATTTGAACAATTAGAAAAGACACTTGAAACACTCAGGACAAAGTATCTTATAAGTGAGATTAAATATGAAGGTATTCACCGAAGGGATATTCTTGAATATCCTTATGAATCCTTGAGAGAAGCAATCATCAATGCATTGATTCACAGAGATTATCTTGGCACTTCCAATATTCAAATAAGAGTTTATTCAGACAAACTCATTATTATGAATGAAGGAAAACTTCCTCCTGAAGTTCCTGTAGAGAAATTAAAAACAAAACATCTTTCCAAACCAAGAAATACATTACTTGCTGAAGTATTCTATTTTGCTGGTTTTATAGAGAGCTGGGGTAGAGGAACAATCAAGATTGTTGAAAATTGTGTAGAACAAGAACTCCCTGAGCCAGATTTTATAGAAGAATTTGGCACGATGAATGTTATATTTTATAAGGATAAATGGACTGAAAAGAATCTTGAAAAAATGGGATTAAATGAGAGACAAATAAAAGCAGTGATGTATGTAAAAGAAAAAGGTAAGATTACTAATGAAGAATATCAAAAGTTAGCAGGTGTTTCCAAACCAACAGCAACTCGCCATCTTTCTCAACTCGTAAATTTATTACTATTTGAGCAAATCGGGATGACTGGGAAGGGAACCTTTTATCGGATAAAGGGCTCACAAACGGCTCAAATGGCTCATAAAGGGCTCACAAACGGCTCTAAATTGAGGAAAGTTGATAAAAAAGCAAAAGATGAATAAGAAAATATCAGATAAAAGAACCATTATTCCAGACAAACTTTTTAAAGCAACTAAACAACTTATAAAAATAAAAGAAGAAGCCAGGTCACTTGGAATATTTGTTGATGACCGAGAATTAATTGAGTGTCCAAAATGTGGACTTATGGAAGATATAGATTCTTATGGCAGGTTGTTTACTGTTTTTAAGAAATCACCAAACAAAGGTACCGGCTTAAAGTTTAAAGAAATGAAAAATGGCAAAATATTTCATTGCCCGAATTGTGGAGAAATTGTATCAGAAAATGTTGCAAAGATTTTGGAGGAATTTGGTAGATAGTAGGTGGAGGGTAGGATAATATTAGCGATTGGATTGAAGCAGCGGCAAGGAAAGCAGGGAGATAATATATAAGAGGAAAAAGTATAAATGAAAAATAAGTGGAAAACCACAGAATTAGGTGACATTTGCAAGTTTAATTATGGAAAAGGGTTACCTAAACGAAAACGGATACATGGAATATACCCTGTTTATGGGTCAGGTGGTATAGTGGATTATAACAAAGAATATTACATAAAAGGTCCTGGAATAATAGTTGGCAGGAAAGGAACAATTGGAAGTGTGTATTTTGAAAAAAAGAATTTTTTCCCAATCGACACAGTATTCTATATAACGGAAAATAAAGAAGTATATGATATTAGATTCTTGTATTATTTATTACTGGATTTAGGCTTGTATAGATTAAATTCTGATGCAGCTGTTCCTGGTTTAAATAGAAATGTTGCATATCAGCAAAAAATTTCTTTACCCTCTCTTAATATTCAGAACAAAATCTCCTCCATTCTCTCCGCTTACGACGACCTCATTGAAAACAACACCCGACGGATAAAAATCCTTGAAGAAATGGCGCAGCTTATTTATCGAGAATGGTTTGTTCATTTTCGATTTCCCGGCCATGAAAAGGTCAAAATGGTTGATTCAGAATTAGGTAAAATCCCCGAAGGATGGGAAGTAAGAAAGCTTGAAGATTTTGTAGATTTTATAAAAGGATTTGAGCCAGGAACAAAAAATTACCTAGATAAAAAAATGCCAAATACTATACCTTTTTTAAGAGTCGGAGATCTAAATGATCGTCGATCACAAATATGGATATACAAAAATATTGCTAAAGATAGAATACTAAATAAAAAGGATATAGCTCTTACTTTAGATGGAACACCTGGAATTGTTAAAATTGGTAATCATGGTGCATATTCCAGTGGAATACAAAAAGTTGTTATTAAAGATAAAAAAATAACGTGGGCATATCTTTATTTTCTATTAAAATCTGAGCAAATTCAGGAAACAATTAAAGCATATTCATCAGGTACCACGATAATTCATGCAGGTTTTTCAAGAAAATATATGAAATTTTTAATACCAAGAAAAGAAATTGTTTATGATTTTGAAAAATGTGTTTCTACCCTCCTTCAGCTAAAGTTAATTTTGGAAGAAAAGAATGATTTTTTAAGAATAAATCGAGATTACCTACTCCCGAAACTTATTTCCGGCACTATCGATGTGTCAGATTTAGATATTAAAACAGAGGAGATAAAATGAGTTCAAGTTATTCCGAATTGGAATTGGCAGAAATCCCTGCCATAGAAACATTCCAATCTCTTGGTTATGAATACTTGAATTGCTATCACGAAGTTTTTAATGAAGATCCAGACTTGGCAACTCTGGGCAGAAAAACATCTATGGAAGTAGTATTAATCCCTCGCTTAAGGTCTGCATTAATTTCTCTTAATCCAGAAACCCTACCTGAAATTATTGATCAGGCAATAGAAAAAATTACTATGGATTTGAGCAATCTAAATCCGGTTATGGCAAACAAAGAAATATACAATATGTTAGTAAAAGGTATCAATATTGTAGTTAGAAGAGATAATGGAGAGCTGGAAATTGAAAATATCAAGGTTATTGATTTTGAACAGCCTGAGAATAATGATTTTTTACTTGCTTCCCAATTTTGGATAACAGGACAAATGTATAAAAGAAGGGCTGACCTGATAGGGTTTGTAAACGGATTGCCTTTAATATTTATAGAATTAAAAACTGCACATAAAAAATTGGAAAATGCCTTCTATCAAAATCTCTCTGATTATAAAGATACCATTCCACAACTATTCTGGTTTAATACATTTATTATCTTATCCAATACCTCAGAAGCAAAGGTTGGTACAATTACCTCAGAATGGGAACATTTTACTGAATGGAAAAAGATAAATTCAGAAGGTGAGCAAGGAATTGTTTCTCTGGATACCCTGATAAAGGGAGTTTGTGAAAAGAGAAAGTTTCTGGATATCCTGGAAAATTTCATTCTATATCAAAATATGGATGGCTCAATGATAAAAATCATGGCAAAAAATCATCAATTTCTAGGGGTTAACCAAGCCATTGAAAAATTCAGGGAACTTAGAAGTAAATCTAAGGAAAATAAAAAACTGGGAGTCTTCTGGCATACTCAGGGAAGTGGAAAAAGTTTTTCCATGATATTTTTCTCCCAAAAGATCTTAAGAAAGTTTAGCGGGAATTATACTTTTTTAATTGTTACCGACCGTGTAGCATTGGATGATCAGATATACAAAAATTTTTTAAGTGTTGGTGCGGTTACCGAAGATGAAGTGCATGCTAAAAGTTGTCGTCATTTAAGGCAACTTTTAAAAGAGGACCATCGAAATATATTTACTTTGATTCATAAGTTTAGCTCAGATGAAGATAATATTTATCCGATTAATGAACGTGACGATATTATCGTAATTACCGATGAAGCTCATCGAACTCAATATGATACCCTTGCTTTAAATATGAGAAAAGCTTTACCCAATGCTTCCTTTATCGCCTTCACTGCCACTCCTTTAATCGTTGGAGAAGAACGTACCAAAGAAACCTTTGGGGATTATGTCAGTATATATAGCTATAAACAGTCCACTGATGATAAAGCCACTGTCCCTCTTTATTATGAAAATAGGATTCCCGAAGTTGAGCTGGATGTAGAAAAATTTTCAGAAGGGTTAGAAGATTTACTGGATGAGGCGATGTTGGATGCCAGGCAAGAAGAAAAACTGAGTCGTGAATTTAGCAAAGAATATCAAATTATAACCAGAGAAGATAGGTTGGAGAAAATAGCAGAAGATATAGTTTTGCATTTTGTCAGCAGGGGGTATCAAGGCAAAGGAATGGTGGTTTCTATTGATAAACCTACGACTGTTAGGATGTATGATAAAGTCCAAAAGTACTGGAATCGATATATTGAAAGTTTAAAAAAGAAATTAGAGCATTGCGAAGATGATTTTGAAAGGGAAATGATAGAGAAAAAGATTAATTATATGAAAGAAACAGATATGGCAGTTGTAGTGAGTGGTGAACAGAACGAAATTAAAAAATTTAATAAAATGGGATTGGACATTCAGAAACATCGGGAAAGGATGAATAAAGAAAATTTAGATGATAAATTTAAGGATCCTAAGAATCCTTTTCGATTAGTTTTTGTCTGTGCTATGTGGCTCACTGGTTTTGACGTAGCAAGTTTATCTACAATTTATTTAGATAAACCGATGAAAAATCACACTCTGATGCAGGCAATTGCTAGAGCTAATAGAGTGTTTAAAGATAAACCGAACGGATTAATAGTAGATTATATAGGTATTTTTAGAAATTTAAAGAATGCTCTGGCTATTTACACCCCGGGAGATGAAGCAATTGATTATCCGGTGGTGCCCAAGGAAAAGTTAATTAAAAAACTGAAAGACATTATAGATCAGATGTTAAATTTTTGCCATGAACAGAATATTAATATCCAGAGTATTTTAGACAGCCAGGGTTTTGAAAGAGTTAAAAACCTTGATGAAGCAGTTGATAAGGTACTAATTAGTGATGAAGTTAAAAATCAATATATGTCTTTAGCAAATGAGATTAGAAAGAACTATAAAGCCATATTACCAGATATTCAGGCAGATAAATTTCATATTTATCATGATCTATTTAGGGCAATTCAGGAGAAAATTTATTCTTTAAATCCCGAGGTAGATATTTCAGAGATAAAGGGGAAATTAGAAAATTTACTTGATGAATCCGTAGGTGTAGTGGACATAAATAAGGAAAAAGAAAAATATTATAAGAATAAGATTGATTTAAGCAAGATAGATTTTGAAAGAATAAAAAAGAAATTCTTTGAGGGAAACAAACATATTGAAGTAGAAAGATTGAAGAATGCAATAAGCAGAAAGATAAATTTATTGGTTATGTTAAATAAATCAAGAAAGGATCTCTTGGAAAAGTTTCAAAAGTTGATTGAAGAATATAATTCCGGAGCTATAAATATAGAGATACTTTTTAAAGAGCTGATAGATTTTGCTAAACAATTAGATGAAGAGGATAAAAGGCATATCAGGGAGGGTTTTACTGAAGAAGAGTTAGCTATTTTTGATTTATTGAATAAACCTGATCTCAGCAAAAAAGAGGAGAAGCAAGTGAAACAGGCATCTAAAGAATTACTATCTAAATTAAAGCAAGAGAAATTAGTTTTAGAATGGCGCAAAAAACAACAAGCCAGGGCAAGTGTAAAGGTAACTATAGAAGAGATATTGGATAAATACTTGCCAATAAGCTACAGCAAAGATATTTTCCAAGAAAAATGCCAGCAGGTCTATCAGCATATCTATGATTCTTACTTCGGTGCTGGGAAGAGTATATATGAAGGCACATTCGCATGAAAGATAAATAAATTGTTAAAATAAAAGTAATTAGTATTAAAAAAAGAAATGAATTTTAAGGATGTGTTTATTTATGGTTAAGTTAAAAGATATTTTTATCTGTCACGCAAGTGAAGATAAAGAATCCGTTGTTAAACCATTACTGGAGACCTTGGATAAAGAAAGTATTTCTTATTGGTATGATGAGGCTGAAATTAAATGGGGAGAAAGTATCCCTAATAAAATCAATGAAGGTTTGAGAATATCTCGTTATGTGATTGTTGTGCTTAGTAATGTTTTCTTATCAAAAAACTGGCCACAAAAAGAATTAACCTCTGCATTAAATATAGAGTCTTCAGCTGGAGAGGTAAAAGTTCTCCCTTTGATTGTTGGAAATAAGGAAGTTAGGGATAAGATTTTGCTACAATATCCAATTCTTAATGATAAGCGATATATAATTTGGGAGAAAGATGTTAAAAAAATAGTTGAAGAATTAAAAAGATGTCTTGGAAGGAGCAATAAAAAAATAGAGCATAAAAATTTGGATAATAGCGAATCAAATTTAGATATTCCAATACCTAAAATACCTAAAGAATTTTCACAATTAGATAAAGATCGATTTATAAAAAATACTTTCAGTATTGTAAAGCAGTATTTCAGAAATGCCTTAAATAAATTAAAGATTCGTTATCAAGAAATAGAATTTGATATTGATGATATAGATAAGTTTAAATTTATTTGTGCAGTTTATAAAAGTGGGGGGTTGCTTAATAAATGTAAGATTTGGGTTGGTAGCCCAATTTCTGACATTGGAATTTCTTATAGTGAAGGCGATTTCAGTTATGGAAATGATGGTTCATATAATGATTGGCTTACTGTGAATGATGATGGATTTAATTTGGGGTTAAAACCATTTGGATTTTCTTCAATGTATATTAAAGAATTTCAAGAGGATAAAATCCTAACTTCTGAAGAAGCAGCAAAATATTTATGGATTCGTTTTACAAATAATTTATATTGTAAGAGATAAAAAAATATAAATATGATATTTTTTTGAATTAGAGGAGTCGATTATAAAAATATTTATAGAGGTTATATTAAAATATACTCCTAAATAAGTTAGGAGGTTGATAATGGAAAAATCTAAAATTATTATTATAGAAAAGACGAAAGGATTACTAGCTGACTCTAAAAATAGAATTACATTAGATGATTTTGTTACAGAACAATTAAAAAAATTTATAAATAAAACTTCTTTGGAAAAATTTCCAGTTCAGGATACAAATACACAAAAAGATGAATTTTTAGATCGATTACAAAGATATGAAGAAATTTTAAAAGACTTTCAGAAAATTGTTATACTTCTTGCTCGATGGGGTAATAATGAACAACTGTTATTACTTAAAAAGATATTTACACGTTTAGCGGAAATAGAAAACGGGTCATATGGATCAAGTCTTTGGGCTAACCTTAGGTGGTATCCCATTCAAGTTCTTATGTATTCATCAGGCATCGCTGCTTTATCTGTTGAAAATTATTATGCGTTAAAAATAACATTAACAACTTCTGCTAATATCCCAACTTCTTCAATAAAGAATGAATATTTTCCAATTATAGTTTCCGCAAATGAAAATCTTGTTAGTATAAACGAAGAGTTTAAATGGATACCTGGACAAGAACAAAAATATGTTCCACGAAGCGAACATCTCTTTGAAATTTTAGAACCATTATTTCAGGAAATTCTATTTGTGGGTAGGGATTATGAGCGATTTTTTGATGATTTTGAAGTATACAATGCTCTCGTTTATACTGATTTTACAAAAAGTGAATATTACCCCATAGGTAGATTTGGATACAAGTACAGGCAGGAGAGAAAAAATGGACCAATTAATAGGTTGGCAGAAGAAGCCAAGAAAAGAAAAGACAAATGGCCTCCATTGCAATTAGGAATGTTTGATGGTTCACTAGAAAGATTTATTAAACTTTCTGAAGGTCTAAAAAATAGGATTAACGAACTTCCGTGGATATAAGTTATATAACTAAAACTAAAAGGAATAGTTTCCTTAATTATATTTATGTGTACCATTTTCGAGTACTGTTTACACTTTAGGTAAAAAAGATTTATAGGTTTTATAAATATACAGGGTAAAGTTCTATGAACTCACTTAAAAAAGAAAGATTGGATAAGAAGGAATTTTAATCTGAATTTCTTTATCAATATTAATATTCAGAATTATATGGACAAATTACAAAACCAAATAACATAAAAAGAATTAGAAGCATTAAAAGATTTATAGAACCATGGCATAAAAAATCTGATAAAAATTGTAGAAATAAAAAGTGAAGAAGATCAGGAAGAAGCAACCAGAGCAAAAGAAAAAATGAGCAAAAGAACATTTTAAAAGGTTAAATATGTGACTTAGAAAAACCAATCCGATTGGTTTAATTAATGAAGAAGCTGATTTTAGAGATGATATTTATATCTACTATACTTTTGATTTAATTTACTACATCCCAGTGACTATGAAATTTAGTTTAACAATTTGGAAAAGGTGTTGTTAAATAGATAAATTGTAAAGACATTATGAAAATTTGGTGATGGAGGTAGTTCAATGTCAGATCAAGAAATTAGTAAAAAAAGGATGAAGAAAATGACCTAGAACTATTTAGTAGGGAATATAAACAAATTACTGGTTTATCGTTTAATGTCATTGATGCAGCTGAGCGCCCTGATTTTATTGTGTACCGTAGTGATGGCGTGAAATTAGGTATTGAGCTTACTAAAATAATGCGTGATCCAAATTCTGCTTTTTGGGCTCGTGTTCTCAATCGTGAAGAACAAGCTGAGCCTTTGGAGAGTGCTTTGAATCTGCAAGAATTAATTTACGATAAGGATAAAAAACTTTCTAAACCTAATTGGCAGTTTCCAGATAAAACTATACTACTACTTCAATTAATGGACTCTCCAATAGACCATGTAGTGTCACTATTAGACAATGAGATAATCAAAGAAATAAATGAAACTGGATTTTTAGAAATATGGATAGGTGATTATTCTATTTTAGAGGCTTATGGAACAATTCAATTGTATTGTATTAAACCTAAAAAATTGCAAGGGCTCCATGACCATATTAACACCGGAAAGAAGCCATTCGGTTAATTCATTATGGATTTTGGGAGAGAAATAAAAATGTATATATCTAAAATTCAGATAAGTAATTTTAGGGGATTTAAAGATCCAGTTATTGTTGAATTTCATGAGGGAATAAATATAATAATAGGTGCTAATAACAGTGGAAAATATAACTTAATAAAAGCACTATCTCTTATTTTTAGTGATAAAAATAAGAGGCTGACTACAGATGATTTTAATAAACAAATAACAATTCAGGAATTAAGAGATAGGACTCCAAAAGTTCAAATATCAGCCTTTTTTAAAGAAGGAAGGCTAGGGTTCATGTCTCAACATTTGACATTATTATTAAGAAATGTCAAATATGATTATAATAAACCAAGAGGCCTAAACCAATAGATAACCTGCAGTTTTGTGTGACATTGAAGGCACATTAGATTAATAAAAAAGTAAAAATTAAAATTAAAGGAGTTTATAAAAATGAAAAGAAAATATTTTGTTTTAATTTTAATTCTTATAATTACACTTTGGTTAATAGGATGTGCAAAAACAAAGCTTGACACTGTTAAAAATCCAGAATTATCTCACATAAAATTTGAAAAGATATTAATTGTTGCGCCATTTACTGATATTGGACTCAGAAGGCAGACTGAAAATGTTTTTGTTTCAAAGTTTGCTTCTGCTGATATGACTGCGGTCTCTAGTCTAGAATTAATTCCACCGATAAAAGAATATACTGATCAGGAATTACTCAATATATTAGATCAAAACAGAATAGATGGAATTCTGACAGTTGCTTTAAAGGATTTTTGGACTACGAAATCATATGTACCCAGAAGTTCTTCAACCCATGGTAGTGCAAGTTTATACGGAAATTCTCTTTACTATAGAAGTTATACACAAGAGTATGGGGGATATTATGTTTCTAAGCCTCATGTTAGTTTTGAAACTCGCCTATTTGATAGGCAATCAGGACAAGTTGCATGGCTTGTATCGTCAACTACAAGTGGTAATGCATTTGCGGATTATGGGAATTTAGCTAATTCACTTGCAAAAAAAATAGTTGCTGAACTAAAAAAAGAAAAAATGCTCGTACTTAATTCGACAGAAATACAAGAAAAAAGTACTTTATCTAAAAGTGAAGTACCACCGACAGAGAAATATATTAACCAACTTCCTATTGCGAAATTTGTTGCTGACCCAAGAACTGGAGAAGCGCCTTTAGAGGTTTTCTTTGATGCCTCAGAATCTTATGACCCTGATGGAAGAATTGAAACTTACCAGTGGGATTTTAAAGACGGGAACAAAGATGCTGGGAAGATTGTAAAACATACTTTTTATTCAAGTGGTACTTATAACGTTGAGCTTGCAATAATAGATAATGAAGGCGCAAAGACTACTATAACAAGAATAATTATTGTTCGGTCATAATATGATAAAAAGTAATTTTTATAATGAATAATAAATTTTACAATTCTTGTTATTTAGGGGGTGTTTTGGTGGCAAATTTAAAGAAGGTTGTATTTTTTTTGGTAGTATATATTTTATTGGGATCTCTGTATCTGAATATTTTTGCACAAGATTCAAAAATATATATAGAAAATAAGCCTATTGATTTTATTTCTACTAATGAAGATATTACATATAAAGAATGGCTGGAAAAATATATAAACAAGAGAGAAGCAAAACATACTGAAGACCACTTTCCTAAACTTAAAATAATAATCGGAGATATCAAGGGTAATTTTATTGAATATGATCCTGTTTCTGGTAGAAGAGAAACTTCACTCTTTTTTAATAGAATCAAAAATATTCGAAACCAGGGAGATCTTAAAGGTATATTTATTGATAATGGTAAAATATATGCGGTAGTTGAGAAAAGAAAGATTGACTTCCACAATTTCCCGGAAGATATTTATATAATTCTACGAGGTATTTACCAAAGTGAAGATTTTTGTATTTGGCAGACCATTGACCCTCCTCCCAATCAAGCAGACTGGGACAAATATGGAATTGTATATTATGGTGGTGATGTAGAAGACACTCACGTGGGCATGGTAATGTTCGAAGCAGATCGTGTTATGAAATGTTTGTCTATGGGCTATGATAATAGGACAGGTAAAAAGATTACAGAGGTAAGAGGGCTAAAAACAGAATGGGATTATTATAAACCAGATGATCTTAGAGAAGGAGAGGTAGAGTGGCATCGTTTTTGGTACACAACACAAAATACTATAGTTCAATACGATCCTCAAGAAAAAGCAGTTTTACTCAAAGATCTCCCTCTTACCATCGAAACAGAAAGAATGGAAATGATTAATGATAAATTAGAAAGCACTTTTGATCCAGATTACAATTCCTCTTCTTATAAATGGACTCAATTTTTTCAGACTAATTTAGATTATTTGTCTACATATTATCCGGTCTTATATGAAATTCAAGAATTAGCCAGATGGACTGCGTTGTTCACAGCTCTTTATGAAACTGGTTTTGTAGTTGATGAAATTGAGATAGATTACTTAAATTTCCCTTATACTAAAACACCCCTAAAGACACCTGTAATTAATGTTGTACAAGAAACAACTAGCAAAAATGTATCTGAAAGTTATATAGAAACTTTCATTCATCAGACTATATTAACTGGCGGGGTAGGTTTAGAACAAGTAATATTGCAAAAAAGTGATTTAAGTGATTTTAAGAACGAATGGTTAAATAAGTATAAAGTCGGAGAACAATTGGTCGAATGTATCATGGAATAAAATAACTTATAAGTTTCAGAAATTATACTAAGGGAAATCATTAGAATTTTGGATAAATATATTCAAGTTAATATAAAATTGAAAGCTTGAGATCATTACTTGAAATATAAGTTATACAAACATAAATAGTTATAATTATATTTCATTTTCATATGAAAAGTAATTAGAAAATTTAGGCATTTTATTATTTTATTAAAAAGGAGTTTAATTATGATTCCAGATTTTCAAAGTATTATGCTTCCTTTACTAAAAATAACAAAAGATAAAAAAGAACATACTCTATCAGAAGTAAGAGATTTGTTAGCCGAGCATTTTAATTTAACCAAAGAGGAAAGGTCAAAGCTTTTATCTAAAAGTAAGCAGCTTGTATTTAGTAACAAAGTTGGATGGGCTAGAACATATTTAAAAAAAGCTGGTCTTTTGGAATATACTCCAAAAGGACATTTTAGAATTACAAATAGAGGGATAGAAGTATTGAAGGAAAATCCTCCAAAAATAGATGTAAGATATTTAAAACAATTTCCGGAACTTCTTGAATTTATAAAACCAACAAAGAAGAAAAAGAAAATTGCAGATAAGGATATTGAGAGAATGCTCGAGGAAAAAACACCTGAGGATCTATTAGAGATTGGTTATGAAAAATATCAAGAGAAATTATTTTCTGATTTATTAGAAAAAATGAAGCAATGTTCTTCGGAATTCTTTGAACGATTAGTAGTGGAATTAATAGTAAAAATGGGTTATGGTGGTTCATTTGAGGATGCTGGGGAAGCAATCGGAAAGAGTGGAGATGAAGGTATTGATGGAATTATTAAAGAGGATAAACTTGGATTGGATGTTATTTATTTACAGGCAAAGAAGTGGTCTGGCCCAGTGGGTAGTCCGGAAATACAAAAATTTGCAGGAGCACTATTAGGCAAAAAAGCCAAAAAGGGTATCTTTATAACTACTTCTAAATTCTCTAATGGAGCAATCGAGTATGCCAAGAATGTTGAAAATAAAATAATTTTAATTGATGGTGAACAATTAACCAAGTATATGGTGGAGAATAATATTGGTGTATCAGAAATTGCTTCTTATAACATCAAGAAAATTGATTTGGATTATTTTATTGAAGAGCAATAAATTTCAATCTATCAGCAGTAAATCTTTAAGAGATAGTTAGTGGCAGTATTATTAATTTCTGAAGAGAAAAGAATATGTGGGAGTTGTTTCCTGAAAATGTAAGAGGACAAAAAAGGAAAAATTTATTTGGGATCATTTTTAAACATTCCCTTTTGCCATTTTGTTAAATTAAATAGGGGCAGACACCTATTTTGACAAGTTTTCTAATAACTGGGGAAGAGGAAACTTGACTACTGTCAATCATTCGGGAGATAGTGATTCTAACGAGTCAATCACTGGGGCTATTCTGTAAAAAGACAAGGGGACATTTCATCTGTCACATTTTAATAAACAAGATGCATTACTAGCTCAATAATTTTGTAATTTTTTTTCGGAAGGAGAAGAAGGTCTTAAAATATAAAAAAAGTTGTATTATTTTTGCTACATGACTAGGCAACTACGAATATATTTTTCAGGAGCAATTTATTACATCAATTCCAGTAGAAATACTATACAGATACCCTTTCTTTATATTAAAGAAAATGGATGGTGTAAAGAGTGATATTTTAAGACCTGCCCCTATACACAAACTCCTAAAAAAGAAGTATGAGATGTTGTTTTGTCATTCGTTTTAAAATAAATAGGTGTCTGTCCCTATTTTATATTTTATTTTTATACAAATTTCAAAGGTAAACCATGAAAGAATTAGAGAGTTGTTAGAAAAGTTATCCCTGTAAGAGTCACCGGTATTATGTGGGAAGTATAAAAAATTGTGGCAAGGAAACAACAATGTGCGATTTTGAGGATATATGGGGGTTGTTAAATAATCACGAAAACATATAAATTATTTACAAAAAATCCTATAAAAGCAATAGAGGATATTATTCTCCTCAAAGCTATTCCTTTTGCCTTAAAAGAAATTGTTAATGATTTAAGCAAAAATAATTCACCCATTAATTGGCAAAGATTATCGTATTTATTTCCAGTTCCAGTATTAGCTTCAAGGGGTTTACGGATAATGCGGAGAAAAGGACAAGAAAACAAACAATTTTACGAATTATTTCAAGGATGCATTTTAACTGCCTTTTGGAATGGAATAGAACCAGATTTTGATCATTATTTATTTTATCCTGAAGACGAAAGCTACGATTTTTTAGTAATAAAATATCCAAGAGGATATAAACCAGATTTTAAACCATTACCCAATAAAGAAATATCTAAAAAGGCAGATGTATTTAAAATAGAGCTTGCAGAACTTATTAAACCAGAAGATTTAGAAAAAATCATCACTGATAAATCCAAATATACAAAAAGGATTCTGTTGATCAGCATTGCATTTAATGGACAGATTGATTTTCAAGAAATGTTTAATAAATCATCAGAGGCTAATAAGAGTAATTTTGAAACTATTTGGATAATGGGACAAGTTAATCATCCTGAAGATAAAAACAGATTATGCTATTTCATAGCTGAGTTGGTAAAATATAAAAATGTTTTCCCATTATTTGAAATATTAATAGATTGGGACAAAATTCAGAACGAGGTAAATAAAGTATTTAAAATAACTTTAAATAGGTAGAGAGACAAGTTTCAAAAAGACGTTTTTTCTGGCAATAATGACAATATTTAAGCATTAGTTTTCGTAGAAAGTATTCGAAAATGAACGAATTAAATGGTGACAAATCCTATTTTTTTAGATAATTAATATGCACTTTTAAACTAAATAATTAGGGAAGGTCCCCCAGATCAATAATTCAGTAACTTTTAGAGGAAAACCTATAGGATCTGAGGAGTTTCTTAACCGAATGGTTGAGGCTTTAGATATTACTACAGATAGACGTCCTAAAGGAAAATCTCGTAAAAAAGAAAGCTAAACCATAGAAAAAATAGGATGTGTCCCTATTTATTAAATCTTTTAGCAAAGGAGAGGGGAGAAATGAATAAAATTAGGAATTGTTTATCTATATTAAGAAAAATTGTTTTTTTAATAGTTATTTTATTTTTTGTATTTGGTTATGTCTGGGAAGGTAAGGCAGAAAATAAGACAGAGAATAAAATCTGTACCTCTTTAGAGCAATTGAATGAAACAATTGATTACCAGTGGGAGGAGGCTTTTGCCTTTGTAAGGGATCAAATTAAATTTGAACCTATCACGGGAATAATGAAATCTTCTCAAGGGGTATTGTGGGCTCGGGCTGGCAATGCAATAGAACAGGCGAGGCTTCTTAAAGAGCTTCTTAATCTGGAGGGAGAGAAAGTGCGCTATGCCCAGGGAAAACTTAATGAAGAAAAAGCAGTCTGGCTAATTAAGAATATTTTCCCCGAAGAGAAAAAATTTTATTATCCGGAAAATGTCCTCCTTTCTGTTCCCTCTCAGGATGAAGAGATTTTATCCGCTATAGAAGATCACTACTGGGTCCAGATATTACAGGATAACCAATGGATAGATCTTGACCCTTCTTTCCCGAATGCAAAAATTGGTGAGGCATATGCCGATTTAGATAAAACTTTCTACCGTATTAAAAAGAATATGTTGACCGAATTTTCTATTTCCTTAAAGGTAGAAAAAACGAGTTTTGTAGAAAATGAGGTTGATGATTCTGAGATTGAAACCATTTTAGAATGGCAAGGGAAACTGGAAGAAGTGGCCAATCTGCCTATTTCTTTGACTCTGATAGCAAATTTCAAATCAACTTCCCAGGAGGATGGAAAACAAGGTTCGGGCGGAACCCCTTTTGGTTTATTTGGAGGGGCTACTTCAGAAACAGAAGAAGAGGAGGAAGAAAGTATAGAGTTGACTTATCGAGCAGAATTGTTTCTTGGGGAAGTAATTGAAGAGGAAGGCCAATTTTCTCAAATACTTGCTCCTCCTGAGGAGGAAAAAATAGAAAGATCGATTATTACTAAGGTATGGCTTCAATTTGTCCTCCAAAAACCAGATGAGCCGACCATGGAAATTGAGCGAATTCTCTTTGAAAAACACCAAAAAGATGACCGACCTTCTCTATTTCAAAGACATTCAATCCTCGTTACGGCTAATGAGATTCCTTTTGAGGCCTGGGAAGAAGACTTATCCGATATTCTGGATAAAGAGAAGATGGATGAACTAAAATCAGGTCTGGAGGAGATCAAGAGCCAGATTGAGGAGGAGAAAGATTTAGCTGCTCTTTTGGAAGATAGTATTTCTTTAGAAAAAAGTTGGGGTCCTGAAGCAGGCCATCTAATAAATTTGATTTTTGCCTCCACTTCCGATAAATTGACCGATGATTTAGGTCAAGCCCTTGCGGTAAATAGTTACTATTCCTGGCCTCGTATTATTATAAATTCATTTGAAGGCTATGGTGATGAACTGCAAGTTTATATAGACCTATGTCAGGATAGTAAATTAGCTATTTCTTGCCCTGGCCAAGCAGTAAGGATGAAAGAGACTTTTTTGTATGGTCGAGGAGTTATGGAGTCTATCCTGGAGGGTAAGGTAATTGAACTCTTAACCAGGAGGAGGCCTTTAACTACAGCTTATTTAATGTATAAGGCCGCAGAAAATAATATTCCTCTTAGAGTATACTCTTATTTAGAGCAAGATATGTTGAAAAATTTAAAAATGCCCCCTTATGTGGCTGAAAAGGTAATGAAGACATTAGATGCCCAACATTTTGTAATCATCCCTGAGGAAAGCATTGAGTTTGATGACCATCAGCGCTGGGGATGGTGGGATTTAAATCCTCAGAATAGAGAGGTTATAGGGGTTTTGGATACCGGACTGCATCAGGCTATGTTAGAGCGGACTATACTGGAGACCAAGGGAGTATTGAGTACAGATATTGCTCTTGTACTGGGAGTTATTGTGGGAGTGGTAGATACTCAATGGACCATTGCCTCGATGATCTTAAAATACGGAGAACTCGATAAATCTGCCCTTCAAGAAGCCAAAGAATATATGAAAAAGATTGGTGGTTACTTATGCCCGGATATTTTGGATGAGGGAACGGGCGTTACCGTTGCTTCAATAAGCATAGAAGATTGTTATTCTAAAGAAATTGGATTTGAAGCGGGGGTAAAAGTAGATATGGGGTGGTGTGCCAAGTTTACTAAGGGATTTAAGTGTGCCTCCACCACCCTTTTGAATTATTATTTAAGTGAATATTAAGGAGGAGAATTATGAAAAAGGACAAGAAGAAAGAGGGATTTACCACTCTTTTTATAATTATCTTAATAGTAGTGGCTTGTTTTCCCCTTAGAGCTTTTGCCGAAAGGGTGGAAATCGGTAAGACTTACTGGGTAGAAAAAAGTGAAAAGAATGGGGGAATTGAGCTTACCGTTTTTGATTGTCAATTAAAAGAATGTATCGGAGAGGAAGAGGCAGATTCTGATGAAATATTTATTATAATTTCTACTTTATGGCAAAATATTATACCACCTGTGAAGAAGGAAATATCTAAAAGTAAGGATAAGGAAGCTGGTGGTCTGGGATTTGGCGTTTCTAAATCTCAGGAACAGACTCAAGAGGTAGAGCTATTTACCCCTTATCTGGTAGAAAATTTGCAAGACAATATGTATCTAATTATTAACAATAAACATATTGCCCAGATTGATGAAGTTACTAATGAACTATCCGCTCCCCTTCCTCTTAAGGATTTAACCTTACCGGAATATGAAGATGAACTGGAGGGTAGAATCGTCTTTCGGTCATACAAGGAAGAGATTAATTCCCTTTTACTGGTCTTTTTTGATTTTGAGCAGGGGCATATCCAGATTCCCCTTATGGAATTACCGGAAGCCAAAGAGGAGATACCTCCCCTTATTACCCAAGAGAATGAATACTTAAAGATTTCTTTTTATGGAATCAAACCACAAGGGGATATTTGTTTAATTGATTTGGGAGTGGAGAGTGTATCCAAAGGGAATGTGATTGACCTTGATTTTGGCCAGAATGTATTTCTGATTGAAGACGGTCTTTACCAATATGAGGCCTTAGAGACAGAAGAAATGCCCTTTTCTTTATATGGATTTACTCGATTCATCCCCTATTGGGAACGCAGGGGGTATCTGGCTTTTAAAATACCTCCTATTCAGAAAAATCTATCCCTTTTGGTGAATATTCCCCGAGCTGAATCCCTTATTTTTAATCTGAATCCTAAGATTCCTATCTCTCCACTGCCGAAACCATTTACAACTATAGTAGATGGTGAAGTAGCCAAAATAGATATCTTAGGATTGACCAGAGCAGATATGATTAATGGACAGTATCTTGAGAAAGACCAGCAATATTTAATCTTAGATATTATTATCCACTGTATCCCTCTTAATCAGGGAAATCTTATATTGCAATCCGGGGAACAGTTTATATTGATAGATCAATTAGGAAATAAATATTCTATTTCTGAGGTTACTCAAAATATCCGCCATGGCATAAAATTAGAACAGACAGTTCCTGCCGGTACTGCCCGAAGGTTTAATCTTGTTTATGAAGTTCCCCTTAATATTCAGAAAATTACTCTTTACTATCGGGGATTTACCCTGGAAGAAAATATTCCTATAGAGGTAAAATAAGATAGGAAAAGAATAAGATGCTCTAATTTTAAAAATAAACCCAATTAATTATACTTGAAAGCTAAGAGAAATATTTAATAAATTAAAAGTAAGGAGGATTTTACTATGTATAATTTATTCCGTATTCGCTATCTTTGTTTAATATTTTTATCAGTAACATTATTTATTTGTTTACTATTTACCTCTCAAGCTTATTTGCAATCCGAATTAGAATCTAATGACGATATAGAGCAGGCTAACGAAATTAAATTAGGGGAAGACATTGAAGGATTCTTTCAAGAAGAGGATGACGAAGATTGGTATAAACTGATAATTGAAAAACCCGGCAAGAATATAATACGGATTGATTTAAGTGCTGTGCCCGAGGTCGATTCTAGCATCAAAATCTATGATGAGCAAGGGAACCATTTGAAAGAATATGATGTAGGTGAAGAAGGTGAAGCCGAGGCCGTTATTAACCTGGGCGTGACCGAGGAAGGTATCTACTATATTGAAGTTAGCACATGTGGTGGAATGAACCAAAATGATAGTTATATCCTAAAGACCCAATTGATTGGTCCCTGGCAGGAAGGTCAGGAATTTGAGTTAAATGACGAAATAGAGCAGGCCAATGAACTTAAGTTAGGCCAAATAGTTACCGGTTATATCTGTCCAGGATATGACGAGGATTGGTATATAGTAACCGTACCTGAGAAAGGTTTGGATATATTAGTCATAGAGTTATCAGCGGTCCCTCAAGTAGACTTATCACTCACTTTACTTGATGACGCAGGCACAAAACTAAAGGAGTTGGATATAAATGGTACAGGAGAAGAAGAAGTAATGGTAAGGATGAAATTCCCTTCTGGTAAGTATTATATAGGGGTGGAGGGAGGACAGGCAAATAAAGAGGAACCATATACCTTACGAGTAGGTAAACCTACAGTGACACCGGCTACAGTAGAGGAAGTAAATCAAGCTCTTACCAGGGCCTTGGATTATCTGGCCCGTGAACAGACTAAAGAAGGATACTGGTCGCAAAGTAGAAATGATTATAAAGTTGGAATAGCAGGTCTTGCCCTACAGGCTTTTATCGGGGGAGAGTGTGTACCGAAAGATTATAGTTCAAATATCAATGCAGCTATAAATTTTCTTAAAAGCAATTATCATCCGAGCTCAGATTATCAGGCAGATACGGAAGATAGAGCAATTTATGGAGGAATAATTGCAGAAAATAAATCTATGTATGAGCATGCTATTGCTACTTTAGCTTTGATTGAAGCATTAGTGAAGAATAATGATCTTAGTTTGGCACCTATAATAGAGGATGCCCTTCAGCTAATCATACGGGCTCAAAATACGGAGCACAAATCAGAACTATTAGGGGGGCCAATTAATCCGGATTCAGAAGATTATGGCGGATGGCGTTATGAACCAGATAGTACAGACAGTGATATTTCGGTAACCGGTTGGCAGATATTAGCCCTTAAAGGGGCTCTCAGTGCGGGGTTTAGTATCCCCGAGTGGTCATTACCCGAAGCTGCAGATTATCTTAGGTCTTGTTATGATGAAGATTATCATTCCTTTGGTTATACCTCATCCGGAGGAGAAGGATGTGCCCGAGCCAGTATAGGTGCACTGGGATTACAGCTCTCCGGTTATCCCGATGACCCCCTCATTAAGCCGGCTTTGCGCTATATACAAGATAATGCACCTACCTGGGAATTTGAAGACCCCGGAGAAGGTTGGCCTTTTTATTATTGGTATTACGGAAGCCGGGCCATGTTGCTGGCTGGCGGAGAATATTGGCGTATCTGGAAAAACTGGACCTGCCGTCTATTAATTGACCATCAGAATGATGATGGTAGTTGGACGGGAGCTCAAAGAGAAGAAGAAATGGAAATCTACACTACCGCATTAGGGGCCCTCATTTTGGAACTTTGTTGTGGGCATCTCCCGGTCTATATGCATGAAAAAGTAAGAATACCTATAATGCCCGGCCTGGTAAAGGTCAACTTTGAGGAAGGATTAGCCCGGGAGACTACTAAAAATGTGGAACTTATAGTAGATGCCTCTAATTCTATGTGGGGTCAGATAAAAGGGGAGAGTAAAATCTCTATTGCCAAGGTAGTATTAAAACAAATTATTGAAGGACTTTCTGAGGAAATGAATGTGGGTTTACGTGTCTATGGTCATCGCTATAAAATTAAGGATGAACGTGCCTGCCAGGATACGGAATTAATAATTCCTATCGGACCTTTGCAGAGAGATCAGCTTATTCAAACCATTGAAAAAATTTCACCAAAAGGAAAAACCCCTTTAGTCTATTCTATTTTGCAATCACCTCAAGATTTTGCCAATTTAGGGGGAGGAACGGTTGTGCTGATTAGTGATGGTATTGAAAGTTGTGAAGGGGATATTGAATCTATTCCTCTTAAGTTAAAGGAATCAGGTATAGAGTTAAGAGTCAATATTGTAGGATTTGATATCAAGGAGGAAGAAGCCCGGAAGCAATTAGAAACTATCGCTAAATCTACAGGGGGTATTTACCTGGATGCCAAAGATTCCCAGGAATTGCTTTCTTCTCTTCAACAGACTTTGAAGATTGAATATGACCTCATTGACGAAAAGGGGGAAATAAAGGCCAGCGGTTGTGTAGGAGGAGAAGCGGTATCCATCTTAGAAGGAGAATATATTCTCCAATTAAAGTTAGAGTCCACCCTCTTAGAGACAAAAGTAGTAGTCAATCCGGCTAAAACCTCTATATTTCTCTTAAAAAGAGAGGAAGGCAAATGGACCATTAAACCAGTAGATTAATCCAGCTTATGTTTTTTCTAAAAAACATGAAGTTGGTGAAGTTGGGGTCAGGTCTTGAAATATAACATATTTGACCCTTCTTTCTTTTTCAACCCAGAATATTGATCGGCTTGTTTCTTTTTACCTTGCCTTTTTAAAGACAGGGAAAATATTCGCCATTGATTTTTATACTGCCAATATTCTTGACTGCCTGAAAGATTAGCCATGATTCCTTACCCATCTGAAAATTATACAAACATCAGAGTTTTCTTCCCTTATTGGCTTTGCAGGAGAATAACACATCAGGGCGAACAAGAATTAATGTATAGGTATAAAAGTTATAAGATTACCAGGAAGGAGATTTCTGATAGAAGCGGTGAGATAAATATAGTGGTCTGTTTAGCCGGAAGATAGAACAGGTTTCAGATGGAGAGGTTTTTGGGGCGTGAGGGGAATTTAACAAGCAATAGATAGAAACAACCTCTTTCTTTTCATATATCTATTTGACAGAGCAAGGGTATTGTAGTATATTGTCAATATATTCATTAATTCGTTTAGAAAAAGAAATAAGGAATAATAGGACAATGAAAAGAAATAAGTATTCCGAACTATCAAAAGATGCCGTATATTTGCTCTCTCGGTCAGAGTTTGAGAAGCAGAAAGTTATTACGACTGAGTACGCGGTAAAGGTATTGGGCGATTACCTAAAGGCTACCAGGTTACTTGATAATCTTGCCAAAAGGAACCGTCTTATTCAGTTAAAAAGAGGAAGATATCTTGTTGTACCATTAAAAGCGCCAAATCAAAGATGGATGCCGCACGAATTTGTTGTTGCATCTTTATGGATGGGCGAGACTCCCTATTATATCGGTTATAGCTCAATGTATAACTATTGGGGGTTTACAGAACAGATTCCTCAAAAAGTTATTATTTTGAATACAGAAAAAAATCGGATACGCAAAATTGGGAAAATAAGTTTTCGGGCAATGAAGATATCTTCAAAGAAAATGTACGGAATAAAAAAGATAAAGATCGATGAGGAATATGTGTCAATTAGTGATAAAGAACGGTCACTTGTTGATTTTATTTCCAATCCCATTGGTTCGTGGGGAAACGTACAAGAGGTAATTAATGAACAAATCGAAAAAATCGATATAAAGAAATTTGTGCGCTATTTGATTAAATTTCCGGTTATTGCCGTTCGTAAACGTGCGGGGTTTATGCTTGAGCGTGCGGGTGTTTCTTTGGAGGAACTGAGCCGATTGAAATCATCTATAGGCAGTAAGAATTCGTATGCTCCATTTAATCCTTTTATTAAATCAAGAAAAGGTTCTGTTAATCAAGATTGGAAGGTTATCTTGAATGGATAAAGAAATACTGAAGGATGTTATTTATTATCTTTCGGATGAGCAGGGATTTGTTGCTTCTGTAATTGAGAAAGATTTTTATTTAACTAAGATTCTTAATGGAGTTAATAAATATTTAAGTACCGATATCGTGTTTAAGGGCGGAACACTTTTGAACAAAGTGTATTTGAATTATCACAGATTGAGTGAGGATCTTGATTTTGTATATCGAGGAGATGTTGATCTATCGACGCGTGGGAAAAGATCAAAAGCCATAATGTCTATACGTGAAAAAATACCAGCATTTTTGGATATATTGGGACTCACCAGTGATAATCCTGAAGGAAAGGGATTTAATAATTCAACACAGTACCTTTTTAATATTCAGTTTCAATCTGTTTTATCGGACAAAAAGGAAAATATCAAGCTCGAGATTTCCTTAAGACAGCCTCCTTTCCTTGAACCTGAGCTAGTCACTATAAAACATTTTTTTCAGGATCCGTTTACGGGGGAAGATTTGATTGAGCAGGGGAAAATCTTGGCGTTATCGTTGGAAGAAATCGTTGCGGAAAAATTAAAAGCTGCAATCTCAAGAATTACACCTGCGATTCGGGATTATTATGATCTAGGGCATTTTATCAGAAATGGATTTGATTTTAATCGAGCAGATTTCTTAAAGATGGTTGATGAAAAGTTGCGTCTTGATGGATACGAAAGAGATTATACACATAATTTAGGTTTATCGGAGCAGGCGATTACAGAATTAAAAAGATCAATGTATGAAAATCTTGTTTCAATGATTCGAAGGGACGAGAAGTTTAATTTAGACGAGGTTCTGGTGTTTTTTAATAAGCTTTTTAAAAAGAGATGAAAGTGGATTTAAAGAAAAATGCCAGGAAACGGTTCTTTAGCAGGTTTTTAAAGGATTATTTGTTGGAAAAGAAAGTAAAAAGGAAAGTAAAAGGGGTTAGGTCTTACAATAGGTAAGACGAGGGGACGTCAGACCGTGTGAAAAGTCACCTTCTATTTGCATATAAAGACCTAATATGGTATAATATAACCATAAAAAATAACACAAAAGAAAGAAAAAG
>LDZT01007396.1_pt1 | contig 31615 bp, 47 predicted proteins | sample 615521 | NCBI WGS metagenome assembly LDZT01 (sample SAMN03408292, study PRJNA278302) | terrestrial metagenome | isolation source: oil reservoir sample SB1 | place: USA: Alaska, North Slope, Schrader Bluff formation | collected 2011-09 | reverse complement strand
AGTTAGTTTATTAACTGCGAGGGTATCTATCTTTGCATTTGTAACTGCAGCATTCTTTATCTTCGCTGTATCTATTGCGGCGTCCTTTATCTTCGCTGTATCTATTGCGGCGTCCTTTATCTTGGCTGTTCCAACCGTATCATCTACAAGATTTTCCCCTGTTATAACAGTCTTTTTAACCTGTTCTTCTATAACATCAACATTTTTCTTAGCATTGGTCAATCCAAGTTCTAACTCCTCGGCAAATAAGGTTTCGCTAAAACCTTCCACAGAAACCTCAATCTCTATATCCAAAACTGTAGTAATGTAAGACACAGAATTGTGGTCTGTTAGAGTTATAGTATCCCCTATTTCAAAATATCCTAAACCTGTTGTCTTAGCACTAAACGGAATATATGAAAAACCCATCAATGCAGTAACTAAATCTGTCATATATGTTTCCTGATTTTCACCAATGAATGCATTGTTGTCTATTCGTATCTGGTATAAATCATCCCTGACATCTAATCTTTCTGTCCTTAGCTTGGTTCCATCTTCTAAAAGAATAGGGTATCCATTCTCATACAAAAATGGTCTGTGATAATATCCACCATACCAAACCCAATTAGTATCAACTGGGTTGTTTCTTAATACAATACTGTTAACATCTCCCCATTCATCCTCTGGATCTATATTGTAAAGTTGAGGAGCTGTTATTTCTTCAACAGAAGCACCCCCTACAGTCTTTAACACAAGTTCATCGTCACTATTAAAATACATTATGGTTCCTGTGGCTTCCGCAATCTGATTAAGTACATCTCTATAAGTCTTCCCTTGGAATGCAAAATAATCGTAAGACACACTCATATCATCATTTGGAAAAGTTGTGGTCGCTAGTGTCCACCCCAAATCTGCACAAATACCATCTAAAAACTGTTTAAGTGTTACTGGATAGGAAAGAGATGTGTTCTGATATGTAACCAATGCTTCATACATTTTATCGTAAAGGAAAATTGTAGTTAGCTCTTCTTGAACATTAACACTCTTTTTGTGTACATAGAAAGTCCCCATATCAATCTGTTCTGGCGTTGAACCAATACCGTCTTTATAATAATCCAAAGAGTGAGTTCCTGATTGAGTTCCGCTAGTTGCTATTTTAACCCCAGTCATTGCGTCATTAAAAGTAGTGGCAAGGTTGAATGTATTGTCATCAATTTTAATAACATAATAAGAAGTATCTACTGAAAGCCCTGTTGGTAAACTACCCGTTGTGGATAACTTTATTCTATTTCCATCTGATAAACCATGAGCATTAAGGGTAACCACAGCAGGATTAGCAATAGAAATTGTAACTGTTCCTTTTGCCGTTACATCTGCTACATAAACACCAAATTTTACATTTCCTTTTTCGTAACTATGAGAACCAAAGAAACCAACTTCGGCTTTTCTCATTATAGCTTTTCCTATGTCCCCATATGTGGATAACTTTACAAACTTCAAATCATCCTCAGCGGTAATAGGATCAACACCATCCGTAAACTCGGCATAGACCTTCCTGATAGGGTTCTTTACTGCTTCTTTGAAATTAGTGGATACCGTTATCATTTATTGTTGCTAATAAATTATATGTACTTCTTAACAGGTACTAAGCTAACACTAAATTCATCGTACAGCTCTCTGTTCTTATCTAAGAGAGGAGTTTCGTAATCACTAGCGTAATATTGAGCTGATTTAAGTCCTTGAGTTTTAGCATCATACCAAGTTAAGGTAAAGAATGGAGTATCTAACATTCCCGTTATGGTCGCTAGGTCAGAAGATCCCATTGGGATGAAGGTAACCTGTATTTTAGGAAACACTCCAATAAAGTCAGCTTGTAGCTCTCCCGACATGGTTCTTTCTGCATTTCCCCAAAGCTTAGCTCTTAAAGGTTTATATTCCTTAACATTAGGTACTGTTACACCATTGATTTTTAGTAATGTAGTTATTGCCATTTTATATCTTTAACAATTTAGAATTACCTGCTAATGACCTATCGTTTAGATAATCTATAAATCCTCTGTATAGGTCTTTCTCTCCAAGCTTAATTGTTAAATTCACTCCTTGTCCATCTCCACCACCACTTTCACTTATTGCTCCTGCTAAGTCTTTAATAAAGCCTGTGTTGTTTTGTAATGGGATTACAGCCTCACGTCCTGACTCTCCTAACATAGCTACTGTTGGTCTGTCTACAATACCACCTTCTGCAAGGTAAGGTATTCGAGGTGCATATACAGTAGGCAACCATCCAAATGGATGAAGTCCTGCTATTTTAGTATTCCTTATAATTCTCAAGGCACTATTTATGGCATTAAATGGAATGCTTACCATGGTGTTTATACCCCTTATTAAACTGTTTACAACACTCCTGAAAGCATTAAATATCCCATCTGTAATACCCTTAAATACAGCACCACCTGAGCTAAATACATCTTTGACTTTTTTCCAAGCATTACTAAAGATATTCGCAAACCAATTAGCAACCCCGCCAAAAGCTCTCTTAATGCCTTCCCAAGCGTCTGAAGCTCCCCATTTAACACCTTGCCACATACTACTAAACCAGTTTTTAACTCGATCCACTCTCTCTCCTATAAAGTCCGCTGTATTCCTCCAAGCGTCTGCAATCCACTCAAAAACACTTTCCACTATTTTCCCAAATTGTTCAAATATCCACCCCCAACCCTCTATGCCCCCATTTATCCAATTGCCTAAATCTTCCCACTTATCTTTTATCCAGTCGGTTATCTGTTCAATTATCAACTTCCAACCTTCGACTCCTTCGTTCCACCAAACGCCCAAATCATAAAAGAAATTTTCGAACCATTCCTTTATTTTGTCCCAGTCCCTGATAATTGTAACAACAGCAACAGCCAATAAAGCAACAAGTGCGGCAATCAATACTGGGACAATAGCTCCAGTTGTAATAAGTCCCCCGATTAGAGTTGCAACTGCCCCAAAAACACTTGCTATTAAACCCCCTATGCCAATAATTCCTGTCAAAACAGGTGTCCAAATAGCCAAAACTTTTGTTACTCCTGCTATTATTCCAGTTAATAATATCAATACTCCAATAACCTTTAATATTGTTTCCTTGTTCTCCCATAACCATTTTATTACAGGAATCTCCATAAACTTTTCTATTCTCTCTTTAAGAGTTCCAAAGGTATCCTCTAGCTCTTTAACTTTTTTATTCACTTCGTCTGCTAATTCTCCTAAATCTCCAAAAGCTCCTAAAGGTACATCTCCCAGTCCACCTATATCTAAACCTGCTGTACCACCCCCCTCTGGTGGATTCAAGACATTCATTTCATCAAACCCTGCTAATCCTGCTAAAGCTTTGTTTAGGGACTTCGCACTTCCTGTAGTGTCTTTCATTGCTTTGTTAACTCCTCCCAAACTCTTTGAGGTGTTGTCTGCACTTGTTTCAACTTTAGGGAATGAGAAGTCTGCAAGGTTCTTCATAAAGCTCCTAAGAGCAGGTATGCCCATTAATAATTGTCCTATACCACGTACTACATAAATGATGTACGCAGACACCTTAACAGCCCAATCCTTGAATGTTTGTGCATTTGCTATCAACCAATTTCTCACATTACTTACGAATGTCAAAATAGCACTTGATGCGGAAGCAAATATTGGTTCTAGATAAGATCCTACCTCTTCAAATATACTGGTAGTTGCATCTCGTATAGAGTCAATCATTTTACCTGATGTTGTGTAGGCATTAGCATAAGCCCCTAGAGCCTTCTCAGCCTCTCTGTGTACCAACATTAACCTAGCCTCAGCCTCCTCTTGGGCTGTAAGCTCATTTCGAGCCTTACCAATACTCTTAGCGTACATCCTATACTCTGTACCTAAGTTACCAACGGCAATCATACCCTCGACCATTTCGGTATTACCACGATTAATAAACTCTGTTATCTTCGCTATAGCTTCACTTGAAGATGTTCCTGCAACTGCTCCAAGGTCTTTCATCTGCAATACTAGTGCAGAAATACCCTTAACAGTTTCCCCAGTTCTACCATCAACTGCTTCTAAACTTTCAGCCATCGCAAAAAGACCAGTCCTAGCTAGACTGTTAATGACTTCTTCTGCTTTAAGACCATATGTATTAGCTTCTGCGAGACTGTCTCTTAATTCGTCGACCTTATCAGAGGCAATGCCCATATTTGTACTAACTGTATCGGTTGCTATTCTCATACGAGAAAGCTGTGTACCACCTTCAAAGACTCCTTTACTCATACTACCCACGACTCTAGTTAAGCCCCTAAATGTGCTTGTCAGCGCCTTGGTAGCAACATTGGCGGACAATATTTTACCAAACAGGTCTTTCCCTGTTGCTTTCCCAACAGCCTGCGTAGCCTTGTTAAGTTCTTTAAGTTCTTGGTGAACTTTTACTAGCTCTCCTGTAAACTGATCCGCATTAGCAGATATCAGTACCTGTAGCTCTTCTACCTTCATTGCCATGTTATTGTATAGCTCCTCCTAATTTAAGTGTGTTAGCTCTAGCCATTCTTTCCATTTCTTCAGAAGACATTTCCTTTGGCTCTTCTAACTGGGTTTTCTCTAAGAATGGTTTATTAGGATATTTTCTTGGGTCATTTACTGCGATCCCAACGTATTTTCCTAACAAAAAATTCATAAAGTCAATTTCTTTTAACCTTTCTCTTTCTCTATCCTGAAACCCTTCGACATATTTCTTAAATTGTTTAGGACTAATCTCCCAGTAATCTCTAAGGTTTAAGCCTACAGTTATTGCTGTTGACTCTCCTCTTTCCCAGAGTTCTCCAAAGAATCGAGGTTTAGATCCATTCCTGTCGATAGTTTCTCCCTTATTGGATTCAGATCCACCCCCTTCGGAAAAAAACCTGCATTCTGCAATTTCTCCATAATATCTACATATAATGTATACAGATCACTTCCTGCTTCAAATTCTTTTTCCATCAGGTCAAGTGCCTGATCTACATTATCTAAATCAGCTCCTTTCCAAACTAACTTAGAAACATTGTCTACAGAAAGATCACTTAATAAATCTGCTATAGAACTCTTTGTTTGATCCTCAATTTCCTTAATTTTCCTTGGGGTAAATTTAAGCTCCATAATTATTTTTAATATATAAATTTATATATTGTAGTTGCCTACAATTCTGTGCAGGCTAGGTTTGAAACTAACCTGCAATCAACTTTAGGCACTTATACCAGTTGAAGAGTAAACGGGTTTACCTGTAATCCTAAGAGAACCTGTAAAACCTCTAGCTCCATCAACAGCACTTTCAGCCTCTTTCATCATCTTCACAAACGCCCTCAAGAACCATTTTGCTCCTGATGGGAATTCGACCTCCCAACTTTCTACAGTCTGAGTGTCGGACAATGAAATTAGCGACTCATATTTGGTTTCGTCTTTAACCCATCCTGCGATGGAGACTTCACCACCATCCTTGAGTCCTGCGATAAACTCCCTAAATCCATTTTCAGAGTCGAAATCAGTTACTTCGATTTCATCGCTTTCTATACCAATCTCACCAATACTGTTAAGGTTAGCAACTACTAACTCTCCACTAGTCTTGGTTAGGGTTGTACCTAATACTTTTTGAGCTTCATTAGCCATTAGACTTTAGCTTAAAAATTAAATATACATACCTTATGTGCGTACCCTTTGGGGTCTCCTATATCATAGGTATCTTCCAAAAGAAATTTTATCTCTCGCATTTTAGACTCTACCTCTGTTAACAAAGCTGTAGTATCTAATGATGTAAGACCCCATAAGTCGATCCTCATCTGCGAATTCTGTATCACTATTTCCCCTTCTATATCATACAAGGGTTTGTCTCCACTTGTCGAGAAAGTAATTAAAATATAATCTTCTAAGAGATCAATCTCTTCAGGTCGTGGTTGATATGCTTTGACTGTTTTTACGTGTCCATCTACTGTCAGCGTAGTTATCTCTCTTAGTTTTGCATATACTGTAGATTTTTTATCATCCATTGTACTCATGAGCTTTCTTTTCTTAAATGATCTCTAATATATTTTTTCATACTCTGATGAATTCCTGCTCTATTTATATCCATAGCGGGTATCAAGAATGGTTGAGCTTCCATTTTACTTGTTCCGAACTCTTGATATGGTGCATATTCTACTGTCGTATAAACAATAGCCGAACGTTCCTTGTGATACAACTTTCTACTAATGGAGTTTCTTAATGTCCCTCCTATATAGCCTTTAATGCCAGTACTCTCTGGAGTACCAACAGGAGCTAACTTCTTAGCAGTCCCTTGTACCTTTCTAGCACCTTCTATAATTTCTGGTGTAAGATCTAAATCCCCGATATCTCCGAACTTTTTTATACACTTGTCGAGATTGATGACCTTAATAAGCATTTTTGAGTAATTAACAAATTATGACTATCGTTTTCAATCGCTCTTATAACCTCGTAGAATACTCCTCCATAGGCTAGGACTTGATCTAAATCAATATCTTCATCTGTGGTTATCATCGCATCTATTTCGGTATCTATACCATATTCTTCCTGAACAGCATCAAAACCTTCAAAAGAAATGTTCCCTTTGAAACTTCCTGTCTTTGTTACATCCGCACCCTTTTTGAGGTTTCCCTCTGTATCGGGTTCTGTAGTAACATCGTACTTATCGATAGTTTTATCGTAGAAGTTGTCTTTTATAGCTGTTTTGAAAGTTTCTGGTATGTTCATAGCGGTCTTGTTTGGTTAGCTGATGTATCACCCAAAACTTTTCCCAGAGTATATTTATCAAGTAATGTTAACGAGCCTGTAAAGACTTCCGAGTCATTGCTAGAGGTAAGGTAGTTAGTTAGCTTCTCTCCGAAAGTAACCTCTTGTCCTTGATCCTTGACTTTAGTTACTTCTCTTGTATCTGATGCTAATCGTTTGACTATTGTTCTTACTACTCCTACCACCACGTTTGCTAGAGTCCTTTCTAGTCTTGGTGGTATCGGATAATCATAGTAGTCCCAAATATCATCATCATCATCGTAATCTACAAGATCCTCCTCATACTGCACAACTAACTGATCTCTATTCATATATATCAACGCTCTATCTACAACGTCTGTAATATAGTATGTTAGTTGATCTGCACTTATTCCTGTTTCTGTAAGAATATCAGGGTATAAAGTTGTTACATAACCTTCAATTCTAGCAATGACATCATCCATCTTTACTTAGTACTTATATTAACTATTAAGCACTTATTCCACTATCTAAAGCACCTGCGAATACCAAGTCGCCCATTACAGCTCCAGTACCATAGTAGTATGACATATATGCATACTTATCGTTACTGAGTTCTGGTTTTGCAACATAGAATTCATCAAATACTACTGGCTGAGCAAGTGAACCAATGACCTGAATTATTGCATCAAATCCTTGTCTTGTTGCTCTTCTAACTTCAACACCTCTAAAGGCAACTGCATCAGTTCTTCCAGAAATCGGATTCTCTAATGTAGTAAGTACCTTCTCAAGTGAATCGTACCATTTTGAAGCAAGTGTCAATACCATTAACTCTCTGTCTACTCTGTCGACGTTGTCATTTTGTACATTTTCTAGTGTCTGGATAAGCAATGAAAGTTTGTCTTGAACATCTGACGCACCTGAAAGGTCTACTAAACCTGCGGCTACAGCGGTTTGCTGTAATTTGGTGTAGTAAGCATTCTCAAGTTCTATTCCCATACTGAGTGCGAAGCTAGATCTCCTATTCTCTAAAACAGCTACATCTCCTAGCTTGTTCCAAAGTCTGAGGTCTTTAGCGTTCATCTCTTCTGCGAACTCCTGATCTTGGTCTATCTTAATATCTGCGCTGTTGTTCTCGATTTTATTACCACTTCCTGCTGTTCTAGCAGTACCATAGTCCTGAGAGTTTGCCATAGCAAGTCTTGCGACTTCTACAGTTCCACCCTTAACAGGCTCGGTAAGATAATTGGTGTTTACTAAATCCCTATATGTAAAACGTCCTGCGATTTCCCCTTGAATAGCTCCATACTGAAGCATTAAGTCATCCGCAGTTACACCATCACCGATAACAACATTTTTTGCTGGTTGCAATGTTTTTGCCATGTTATTTTCTAACTCATATTAAATTATGTAATCCCATTGATTACATGTAGCTGGTAAGTTCTTCTTCATCGAAGGAATCCTCACCATCGCCTGAGCTAGGATCTTTTGGAGCTTCACCTTTAATCTGTTTCTTTACTTCTTCAGCTATTTTAGCTGTCCAGACTTGGTGTATCTTTTCAATGCTTTCGTTTTGTTTCTCTATATCTTCATTAAGAATAAAGTCTACAAAGTCTTCTGGCATTTTGAGGTCTCTTAGCATTGCTCTACCTTCAAGTCTATTCTCTCGAAGTGTCAACTGTCTTTCCCTCTCAGAATGCTCCTTTTCCTGTTGCTCACGCAATTCCTTCTCTCTTTCCTCGGCTGATAGTTTAGATCTCCTTATAGCGTCCGCCTCTGCTTTCTCTTTAGCTTCGGCAAGTTCCTTTTCTTTCTTAGCCTTCTCTTCGGCTCGAACTTTTGCGGCTATTCGATCTAAATCCTCCTGAGTAAAAGTTTCTGGGGTGTCTTCACCCTCTCCACCTGTTTGCTCTCCCCCATCCGTGTTAGGTTTGGTTGGTGTCTCCTCCTCTAACTGGGTCTTTTTTTTATCTTTAGGCATTATAATACCTTATAAAAATTTAAACCTTAAACCCCTGTCGGGTATACCTCTTACGAGTAAAATTCCTTGGAAATTCCTATGTATTAATATAACACTAATTTTACTATAATTGCAAACATATTGTTTGTCAATAGGCTTGTGGATAAACTAGTACTTATCCGCAAACTTATGCACATCAATTCTCAACTGTCTGCACTTGCTCTAAAACCTTCTCTTTAGCAGTATTCTCAGGGTCTTTTGGTTCTAGCCTTCTTTTTCGATAGTCTACATCGTATTGAATTTTGTTAGATAATTCTCTTGTTAAAACCTCCCCTGATTGATTAGCTCTTATATCATATCTCTTAGCAAGTCCTTGTAATTCTCTATACCCCAGACTAGCTAAATCAACAGACCTAATTCTCGATAGTGTTGTCCCTTCAAAATAAGCTACTGTTGTACTTCTACAGAAAACGTGCATCGGTGGGTAGTTTTCACCAACTTGTGCATCTTCTGTATTAAATATCTCCCCATCAAGTGATCTACAAATATTAGAGGTTCTACTGTCTAGTATCGCAACATACTCATATTGACCAATACCATCATCTATATAACTCTGTAATTCCCCTTGTCCATGCATGTAATTAGTTTCTGTAGCAACAAGCCTTTTAGCATCAAAGAAACCAACGTCCATTCTATCTCTTAGAATTCGGGATGTCTTCATAACACCCTGTCCTGATAACATAGAACTACTTAAAAGCTTAGGCATTTCCCTCATAAGCTTATCTTTGTTCTTCCAGATACTGTCTGAGTAGTGTCTTCCTTCCCATTTAGAGTTCACTATAGCTTTTATCATGTCTTCTGATAAAGTAGCAAACATAGGAGTAATGTTATATTGATCCATTATATCTTCCTGAGATCGCCCATAAGCATTCTCTATAACATCTCTGTAATGACTTGTGGTGATTCTTTCTTCCTTTAAGCCTATAGAAGCTATTTCTAATTCTATTTGCTTATTAAGTGCTTCAAGCCTAGACAATCTCCATAGATAACGTTCATCATATATTTCTGTAGGGTTTATACCTAACTCCTGAGCCTTCAATTGAACAGTTCTTAAAAACCTAGACTTCTCATTCGAGTTTAACGCACCCTCTAGAGCTGATTTCTCTAGAACGCCTTTCTCTGCGTAGTTTTTATATAAAGAGTCTATTTCCCTCTTAATGTTCTGTTGAGCCTCTGTAAACACGTCAGAGAGCTGTGCAAGGGTACTTAAAGCATACCTCTCACTAGATGCTAATCTTTCTGTTGACCTATTTATCCAATAGTTAGAAGTCTTTGCCATTTATTTGTATGGTTAATTATTCTTCTGGATTTTCTTCAGGCTCTTCATCCTCTCCTTCATTGGGTTTGTTTTCCCCATAGTTAGGATTGTCTCCTTGAATGTATTTGATTATCTCCTGTCTTCTTTTTTCAAGTTCTGCACTTGCATCCTGAACAAATGAAAGCTGAGATATTAGAGATTCATCGCTTACCTTACCCATTAAGTTGAGAATCATCTGAGATGTCTCGTAGTCATTCTGTGGTAGGCTTCTCTTAAATACTGCATCTACATTATAAATTGGAAGTAATTGAGTCTGGTCTGTCTTGTTTAAGTATTTGTTATAGAGACTCATTCTTTCCATTAAACCTCTTTCAAATGCTGTTTCCTTATCCTGTACATTAAGTTCAAATGGTAAGAGCTTAAATCTTATAGCTACTCCTGAACTGTTTCCAACAAAGTTTTCATCAGTCATGTTAGGAGTCATGGATATCTTGTGTATGTCATCTACTATAGACTTTTTAAGGATTTCAAGCTGTTCTTCATTAAGCTCCTTGGTTACATAGGTTACTTCTGTTCCCTTAGTTTTAGGAGGTACAGATATTGTTCTCTGTTCTCTAGATTTCCTAATCTGGTCATCAGTTAGATCTACGCCATAAAGAATAAGCAAGGAGTCTACTAGAGCCTCCTTATCATTTACACGATCAGAGCAAAGAAGGTTGTAAGCATCTACTAATGATATAACATCATAATAGTCTCCTATCCTGTCATCATTATTTAGGTATTCAACAACTGGTACTTCACCAATTGCATGATCCGCTGAACCGACCTTATTAAGATCTTCATCATATGTGAGTCTTTCTCTGTCATCTACTGTCCATACCCCGATATATTTAGCATCTTTGTCATCCTTACTCTTTTTCTTAACTGCTTCGTATACAATAGCAAACATTTTAGCATGATCCATTGAGTCATCCCTTACAAGAATACAGTTCTTAGGATTAATAACACTAGATACAGGCTCAGATTCACTATTAGCAAAAATATACTCATAAGCAACTCCATACTTTGAATCGTCCTTAGCAAGCTTTTTATCCAGATCCTTGATTGTCTGCTTCTTATAAGCCTCTAGTATTTCATCTAGGATTGTCTGATACTTTTTATTCTTGGCATCTTTTCCTTGCAATACATATTCTACTGGATTTCCTAGGAAGTATCCTACATTAATTTTAGTAATATACTTTGGATGATTTATAACAATCTTGTTATTCTTTAAGCCCTTGGGCTTCTCTCTCTCTGTAATTTGATGATCACCATTGTAATAGTCATCAGCTTGGATATACATCTTTTTTTGCTCTTCGTTCCATTCGATGGCATCCTTAATGACCTTTGTACTGAGTGCAGTACCTTTTTTAAGTGTATACATATCTCCTTATCAAGTTAAAAATAAAATATAATTTCTATATAATTCCAGATGGATAGATTTTAACTTCAAATTCGTTTGTCAAAACTTTAATAGCCCTGTACCTTACAGCATCCAAGCCATGGTTAAATTCATCAACGGGTACATTGAGAGACTCCCCGAATCTGTCCTGCGCCCATTTATACTTCCTGAATTCCTTTTGGAGGTTAAGAGAACGCCTAGTTACATGTATCTTGTATCCTAGTAAAAGATCCACGCCAAACTTAATAGAATCCCGACCTTTTTCCGCTCCATTTATATTAAATCCATGCGAAGCAATTTCGTCAATAGATTTAGGTTCGGCACTATCTGCGGTGATCTCCCTGTTCCCTATACCTAGATCCCTAAGTAATGATACAATAGTTCTTTCATTTTTGTAAGGGGATGTATTTTTAAGTCCTCTTTCGTATATGAGTTCATCTAAATAGATCTCATTGTTAAACATATACATGTCAATTAAAGCTGTTGGGTCGTTAGAGTACCCAAAGTCTAAACCAAGCCCAATATCCTTAGCCTCTTCTGGGATGTCATCTACAATATCCCAGTTATTATATACAAGACCCTCAAGTTTTGCGGGCTTTCCTAGTCCATATACATCCCACATGTATTGATCTGCTGTTGCATTCTTAATGTTCTCTTCTGTAGGTTCATAACTCATTATCTTATCGTAGGTCTTTTGACCTATGAAAGGGTTATCTTTAACTGTAGATCCAATGACTATAACATCTGGTCTCTGATACAAATCAAAAACCCAATGATCTTCATCGGACGGGTTGAAGTCCAAAATCATTAGCTTTTCAGTACGCAACTCTAACTGGTCAAAAACATCTCTTCTTGGAATCTCTATAACCTCATTCATCCATGTATACTTTTGTTTCCTACCATGAGCCTTTCGAGGCTTGTCCAAACCCCAAAATATAAACTCTCCATTCTCTATATTGTATACCTGTCTGGGTCTATCTGGATTAATCTCAGGAGTTACTCCAAGACGATACTTATCATTCATTTCATCAAAGTCCCGAAGTAGGGTGTCTCTGTTTAATTGAAGGGATTCCCTTGTGATAGTTACATCAAAGACTTCTTTGTTAAGTGCCTTAACCATAAAGAATTGAAAGATAGACCATGTTTTACTTGATCTAGACCCTCCTTGCAGAATAATAACATTGTATCCTGCCTTCTCAGCATTCAAAATGTCTGCGTATACTCTACTGGTCTGAATCTTCTGTTTCATCGTTGTCTACATCCTCTCTTTTATCTATAACCTCAACAACGTATCCTTCAATCCTCTCTCCTTGGCTTGTTAAATCTAAGGACTGTGGAGCTTTACCAAATGTTCTGTCCATCATTGAGTCAATAGCTTTCAAGTCGGGAGCTTTAACAGATATATAATAATAATTACCATCTATCGTTTCGCCATGTCCATGTACAACCCCTTCATCTAATGCCATACAAATCTCTTCTGGATCTTCTACTATAACGTGATTATATTTAGCAATTTTTCCCTTATCGTTTCTTACAGGTTCTCTTCTTATCATAAACTGCAAACCCTCCGCTAGACTCACCTGAGCATTGAATAATCTACCGACTCGCATCCGAACACGTGCCTTGAATTTTCTCAAAGCTTCTCGTTCCTCAATAGTGTCTTTGTTCTCTGATCCTTCGGGTCTTCCTGCTCCTTCTCTTTTTCCTCCCCAACTTGATTTATCTTTCGAGTTTTCAAGTTTTTCAAGTTTTTCAAGTTCTTGATTTTCATTGTTAATTTCTTTGTTTTTTGTATCATCCATTTCTACCATATGTCTATGTATGAGTAATATTAGATAGTACTCCCCTACTTTGTAGTAGGTATATATATAATTCCTGAAAAACGCCTGTTTGTAGGCTAAACATCCCCTACCCTAGCCTACCCTACCGTGTTCAAAGTTTATGAACATCATAGTTTTTATGTAACTTTATTGTAATTTCTTTGTTAATTCCTCTATTAGTACTTCTTTTGACTGGTTAGCTTGTATGTCATGCTCCTTTGCTAGTTTTTGAAGGTCTCTGTAACCCATGCTTGGGATTGGGTTTTCTGCAACTTCTGTAGCCTCCTCTTCTGGTTCTTCTTTCTCTTCCCTTACCCCTGATGGAGTTTTTAGAGGTTCACTTAGGTCTTCTACTGGTTTGTCCTCTTCTACATCATGAATTAAGACCTTTGCTAGTCCCATACTTAGTAGTTTCTCTGATCGGAGATCTGTAACAATTAACGTCTCTCCCTTACCTACTGCTCTGTTTAATTCCAAATCGTTATACCCTATTAGAATTTCTAATTTCTTCATTATTTGGATAATAACAAATTAAATAAATTTCTCCACGGCTGTGTATCCGCATATCTCTTTAATATACCACACCCTATAAAATTATCATAGAATAGGTTGACATCCACGTTGTCCATGTTCATATCGAGGATGTGTCCATTGACTCCATCCTCAACTACCTTCTCTACTCCTTCCCATCTGGTAACTATAACTGGAACACCTGCATGCAATGCTTCATATACAGAATAACAATACCCCTCTGCATCTGAGAGCTGTACTACATAATCTGCTCCTTTCATAAAGTTAGGCATTTCTTCTGATTTCCTATATCCTTTGAATGATACTTCTGGATAGTCCGAAAATATCTCCTTGTACATTTGTATTATAGTCTTTGACCCGTCTCCATATATGTCCCATGTAAATAAGAGGTTTTCTTCTCTAAGTTTTTTTGTTAGTGTAAATATTCTGTCTAGTCCCTTGCCTACATCGATTCTAGTGGCTGTTAGGAATCTAATTACTCTCTTTTCTTCAAATACAGGTACTAGGTTAGGTATTACCTCACTTTCTATATTGAATTGTTCTTTTAGATCCTTTTGAACAGCTTCGCTTACAGCTATATGTATATCTACTGGGTCTTTTGTATTGGGTTTAACCTTCCATTTAGAGAGTTCTGTATGATATACCTGAATATAACTTTTAGCCTGAATATTATGTGTCTCATGTTCGATACTGGAATATATACAAATATCTCCCCTTATTATCTGTCCTGAGTTTTTAATTGTTGTACATATTTCCCCAAAGTCCTTTATCACATTTGGGTCTCCTGCATCATATACATATTTGATATCACAAAACTTGGACAAGTGTGATATAAACGCCTTTTCAAAAGTTTGTAGTCCACTAACTCTGTGGACAATCTTAGAATATAGAATTATCTCTGGTCTTTCTGTTGACATATTTCTTCAAATAAACTCATATAGTTTGGTTTTTGTGCCTCCCAAGACATATCTTCTGCTAGTTGCCTTGCTCTTTTAGTCTCCTGCTTATAATTATCCTTTATGTATTGAACTCTTGAGATTATATCCACTACAGATGAATTATACATCGGAATAGGAGAGTGAGTTTGAATTTCCCCACACTTAAACCCATTTATTAACCATTCTTCTGGTAGTACTTTATTGTTAGGAGAGATGTCTGGCATTATTACTGGCATTCCTGCGGACAAAGCCTCCCAGAGTGGTAAGCAAAGCCCCCCATACTTTCTAGGTAATATCATTAGACTACCATCCTTATATAGATCCTGCACCTCTTCTGCATCATAAGTAATTTGTAAGTTGTCTCCTAGTTCTTTAGCTACGTTATCTAAAAGAGGCTTTACACTTTCGTATACATCTTCTGAGACTGCTTCTTTAGGGGTTTGAATGAATAATTGGTATTGATAAACCTTTCCTATTTGCCTGATTGCTTTTAAGAATAGTTCTGTTCCATTCCTATCATGCATTGCAGGTCTTCCCATTACATGTGTTATTACTTTTAGTTCTTTGTGATTATTATTAGGTATTTTATTGATATCTATAGGGACTGGTAGGTACTCAACTCTAGCTATACCTAAATCTTTGACTCTGTCTATCTCCCAATATGAAGGGCTTGCTAACACATCTGGTTTTGGAAGATTGATGTCTCTAAAGTAGTTTAAAAATTCATAGTTAAATTGCATAACAGTCTTAACTCCTTTTTTTCTGGCAATGTTGAATAACTCCCAGTTCAGAGGAGTCTCGCATAAAAAGACCATATCAACATCTTCTGTTAACCAATCTATATCGCTAAAGTTAGGAATTCCATCGGACACCCTTAAATCCTCTGTTAACTCTTCATATCGCTCATGATGTACAGGCATGTGATTAAGCTTACTTAGGTCTGCTATTAGAATCTTTTCGCATTCTATGTTCTTGGCAAAATCCCAAGTTTGGTAGCCTAAACCTGTATTAGAACTAAAGGCTAATAATCCTATTCTCATTTTATCAAATAAAAATAAACTTAATTATACCTTTCTTTTCCTTCCTGTATTTTTTTATTAGTTTATCCATCGATATCATATCTCCTCCCATAAATATAACCTCCAAGAGAAGGTCTTCCAAGAACGTGTAGATTAAATACCTCAGCTAATTTGGTCATCATCTTACCAAACTGCTTCTCATGTCCACCATCAAATTCTAGTGTCAAATACTTTATTTTCTGTAAGACCTCAATACTGGCATCTTCAATAACATCGTACTCCGCACCTTCAATGTCTATTTTCATTACATCGCATACAGGAATGTTGTTGTTGGCAAAAACATTCTCTAAGTTAACAGCTTTAACCTCAACAGAGTCCTTATCTTTCCTTAAGACATTTGAATTGCCTCCTCGGTTGCTAATCATAACAGGAGACTCTGGATATACTGCTTGGGGAATAATCTTAATATCACTTATAACATTGTTCCTTTTAATGTTTTTACTGAGAAGTTCTAGGTTATGAGGTTCTGGTTCATACGCAAAAACCTTAATAGGCTTCTGTTCTACAGCTAAATCTTTGTTAAAACTAGCAACAAATACTGAGACCGCCCCTATGTTTGCTCCTATATCTACAAAAACTCCCGAATCATTAAAGTCTGATGGTTCTATTTGATATACATTCTCAACCCAAGTTTCTTTAACAACTTTCCAGTCTAAGTTATTGTCATCGGAAGGATCTAGCTCTCTGTCTCTACCCTCAAACATATAATTGCTATCTGGTGTAAGTAATAAAATCATGCCACCTCTCTATAAATTTATTTAATAATCGTATCCAAAATGTACTGTAGTCTGTTTGTGTATGTATGGTCTCTTAATGTCCTTTGATAACCTCTCTCTCTAATAGCCTCTCTTTCGTTGTCATTCTTTACATAATAATCTATCAGATATCTGAGATAGTAAAAATCTCCGAATGGGTATGTAATTAATTCAGCCTTAGAGGTATCAAAATGCTTAGAGGTGTATGTGTTCCCCATCCTCCCATTATATATTAACACTTCTTCATCATTTTGGGGTTTAGGCAATTCATAGAAGTCTTCAATGCCTTTTATATAAGGATGTATTATAAATCCATGCCTCCCAGTCGTCTCAAATATCCTGTCTGATAAATAATAGGGGTATTTGAAGTCTTTACATAAGGTGTCCCCAATAACCACCTTAGAATTGTGATAGAGCTTGTTTAAATCCCTTTCTCGGATAATACCAAGCCCCCCTCTTCCATAATGTGCAAATCTGTCTTTATAAGTGTTCTTTAACCACTCCACTAACTCTGTTCTGTAAGACCATTCCTTATGATAGATAGAACTGCCAACAAAAACAACATCATAAGCAAAGTCTGGATCTTCTTCTGCTATATAGGCTTCTTCTTTCCAGACACCCGCAGGAAGGAAATATCCTTTAGGAAGGTTAGGGTCATCATTTAGCTTGTCCACCATTAACTTATCCACAGAAAAGAAATGTTCAATAGTCCAATAAGGATCAGTTTCTAAATCTTTTTCTCTTTCTATTCCTAACCAAAGATCTAAATGATATCCAACTGTAGGTATTGATAACTCCTTTAGTCTATCTATAGTCTTCCTAATATTTGGTGTTTCCCATCCATGTGTATGTACCCAAAAAAACATATCCGATTTCTCGGCTTCTAACAAAATCTGTTCGGCACTTGCCTCTCCTTCTTGTAAGGGGATCACTTCATGCCCCATTTTAATCAGGCTCTTCAGATAATGGTTCTCAGAAGTAAACGTTATCTGAAAATTACCTAAGAATGTTATTCTCATAGTGCTTTGTTTTCCCACCCTAGGGCTTTTAGTATTTTATAATAATTCTCTAGGCTCATATAGGGCTTACCATTAAACCATCTATATACAGTCATTCTGCTAACTCCTACCATTTGAGCAAATTCTCTTTTACCTATTCCTCTCTCCTCCAATTCTTGTTGAACAGTTTTTACGAATTGTTTCATCTTATCTCTATTCATGTTTTCTTATTCTGAATTAATATATTCTATATTAGTCTACTATACACTAAACGTCAAGCATAATTTACGCACGCTTACTAGCAAACTCCAGACATAAAGCGTTCAACTGGACTCTCAAGACATTCAGCTATAGATCTAATCGTTGAGATAGTTGGATTTGTGGTAACATTGTTTTCTAACTTCCGCACAGTAGAGTATGGAACTTGCGAATGCTTGGAAAGCTCCTTTTGTGTCCACCCCCTCTTCTCCCTAAGGAACTTAATGGTCTCCCCATAAATGCAAGGATCCTTCTGTTTATCCATTAGTTTACCTTATTTATTTTAGGTAACCTTTCTATTATAGATTGCAATATCGCCAATGTAGCCTGATACTCTTTGTAACTCATATCTTTATTAACCATAGCAAGCCACTCTGAAACTTTAATTTCCCCAAGCCTCATTGCCTCCTCGTAAATTACATTCTTTCTCGCTCTCTTTACTCCTTCTAGGATTTGTTCATCTGTTTTCATCTATTTTTTCGTACTAAGTTTAGATAACCTTTTCTTTAGAATATCCTTATCCTCAAGCTTAAAGAAACAAACTATCTTTGGTAATTCATCTACATCGAAAGATACACTATGAAATCCTTTAAACCCTTTGTAACCCTCTATCTGTTTTAAGAACATATATATCTGCTCTGAACTCCAATATCTCACATAACTTGTTATTGTTACCTGCATTATATCTATGTCTATGTTTTTTATATCTTCTCTTTTCATTATTTTGCCTCATTTAATTTAGTTTTGTTCATTAGAATTACTATTATCAATACTAAGAGGACTGAACTGTTTTAGTATTCCTAGTATTATAAACATTCCTACGACCTCCCAAAACCCTAATTGTAAATACTTCTCAGGTAAAAAATCAAAGTATTCTGGAGCTAACCAGTTCCAAAAGGGAGTGAAAATTATGGATAGAGAGATCTTAAACAGAATGTCTAATATCCATCCAACGATAGGTATATTGTTTAACATATTACTTATTGCTTAATTTAGATACACACTCTTTACACAACCCGCTTGTTAAATCTCTATACGGATACCCCTTACCACAATTCTTACAAGCAGTTAATGTTCTTAATCTCTCCATATATTATTGTCCCTTAATAACTTAGATAACTCTTTATGCATTTCGTACATTTCTCTCCTACCTTCCCTATACCCTTCTTCCCTTGCTTTGTCTTCACTCTCCTTTAGTAGCTTTTCTATAAAATCCAAGGTATCGTTCGTTGCTAATGTCCGAATTGTCTTTCTAAGCGTATTCTTATAAACAATTTCTCCTATCTCTTCTATAAACCTATTTTTTAGTTCTTCTCTATCCATATTATTATTTGTTTGATTTAGATACTTTTAGCTCTTATGTAACTAATCAGCACACCTTGGGCATATCCTAGCACCTCCTCTGACCTATCTTCTAACCCCTCAAAGGATTTTAGTTTTTCTATCTTTGGCATTGCAATACTCATAAACTCTTCAAAGGAATACTTGCCATTTTTTATTTCTAATAACAATTCTCTATTCTCATATGGCAATTTTAAGTGTCTATGAGATATCAAATCTATTCCACCACAAGCTATTCTCATAACGTTACTAGCACTCTTGGTATTGTATCCGTATTCTTCTATTATCTTTCTTCTCTTTTCTCCTGTCTTTCCATTTAGTTTTTTCAAACGACTCATTTCACTCATACAATAAGCACCAAACTTTACCTGTATCATTTTAGGATTTACATATTGCTGTTTGTCCTTAAAGACAATCTCTTTGAAATCTGGGTCGAGTCTAAACACATTACTTCTAGGTGCAAAAATCCATTCTAATATATTAGGGTTGTTATCTGCCAAGAGCTTCATAAATTTCTTAACTTCATACAACTTACCATCCTCTCCAAAGTCGACATCTTCTTTGTAAGAAAAACCTAACCTCTGATTTAAGCTGGAAAAAAATACCCCCCTAAAGTCAATATCACTATCCTCATTAGCAGTTCCATAAAGATGAGAACCACTTATGATAAAATAAGGTATTTCATACCCACTTAGTATTAACTTTTCTACTGTTTCTTTTCCTAATTTTTGTAGACCGTTATTCACTTTCTCTTATTTGTTTAACTTATTTACACTCAGCTTTAATTGTTGCTATCCCTATGTGCTTATCTATCTCCATACATATTTCTTCCGACTCATCAAATAGCCATTCAAAATCTTTACTTGTATATTTCTTCCCAGTATATCCGTGTCCTATTTCTAATGCTTTCTCTTGTAATTTTCTAATTCTATTAGTGAGTTTCTTTGGCAATATCCCATCACCAATTTGTATGTCGTAAAAGTGGTCTGAAGCCCCATTTGCCCACGTTTCAAGCCAACAAGAGCATGCTTTTTCTGCGTCATCTGGATACATTTCTTTATAACTTTCTCTTAACTCCGACATAAAAGCCCAATGTTTTGCGAACAGGAAAAGGTTGTAAACAAGTCCCGTTCCGAACTCACTTTCTACTATCTTCTTTTTTGTTTTATTTTTCTTCTTCATATTATTATTTGTTTAATAATTTAAGTATTTCCTCAATCACTTTATAGTATTCTCCAACAAACTCCTCTAACAGTTGATATGTTTCTGGATTTAATTTTCTAACAGCGTCCACAATGCCCTCGGCATATCCCTCTCTTTTCCCTTCTTCCCTTGCCTTGTCTACCAACTCATCTAAATATTTAACAACCTTTTCCTCGTAAGCATTACTCTCATCTCTATATGGGCAATCTCTCCAATCTTCAAGTAAGTTCCATATATGTTCTATTATCCTGTCTATCTGTGTTTTTGTACTTTTCTTCTCCATATTACTTATTGTCCTTTAATTTAGATAACTTCTTCTGTATTCTCCTTTTAATAATATGCCATATTGGTTCATCTTCCTGTTCCAAACTAAAAGAGATACTTGTCTCCTCTAATTTTTCAAAGCCTTCCCTAACCTTATCTAACTGCTTAATAAACTGCTCACCATTTAACCTCACAGATAATTCTAAATCCTGTAATCCTTTTTTCTTTTTGTTTGCCATACAAATATATAAATAATTTTAATTACTCATAGATGGTGGGGGTAGTCCTGATACCCTGCTAACCACTCTCTCAGGACTGTATCCCCTGTTAGCTGTTTCACCATCTCTGAACAATCAAAGAGACCCACGAGGTACTGCCCCAACCTCATGAGTCTTTCTAAGGGGGGAAGTCTAGGTACTCCTAGAGTCCACGAACATTTCATGAACTTTACTTCGGGTTCTTCCCCCTAAAAATTTTAAAGAGCTACTACTAAAACTATCAAGATCCCCATAACTAATAAAGTAATTAGAGCCATACCGAAAGCAATAAACAATATTGCTAGGTCTTTTTGTAAATCTTTCATTTTATTGACCAATCCCTAATTTAGATAATAATCTGTTGACTTTCTTTATAATTCTTTCATCAATCACATCTCTTGCCTCCATACTAGGAACATACTCATTGTCTATCCAGTCCTTCAAATTACTTAACTCACTTCTGGTAAATGTCCTCTCTTCTAGGAGTTGTTTTACTTCCTTTCTTATTTCAGAGATTATCTGCTCATCTGACTTTGCACCTTCCCCTATAGCAAATTGAGTTGGTCTAAGAGGTGAAGTAAGTTGTAATAATAATTCCCTTATCTTATCTTCCCACTCTTCTGTCTGCTCTAGGGTGTCCTCCTCTTTTTCGTGGCTCCACCTATATCCTCTGCAAAAATCACAATCACAACCCTTTGTTGGGTCTGTCCACTCTGTTGTGTCCTGTTCTTTCCATTTATCTCCATCATACACCCAAGAAGCAACTAACTTGGCATCCTTTAATCTCTCCTCCGAAGTGTCCTCAAGTATTCTTTTCTCTTTACCTGCGTCTTCACTCTTTTTTCTTACTTTGTAGGTAGCCCCTGTAACTGGATTGTGTAAATCTATATATTCTCTCGGCTCTTCATTCTCTGGTTTTACATATATCACCCTTTTTTCCCATTCACCTCCTTGGATACACTCTTCACAAATGGTTTTCCCGTGTTTTGTACAAACCATTAGTTCTACTACAGTACCCTCCGATTCCTTCCATTTATAGCTATCTAACTCCCTTTTCATACTTCTATATAGTGTTCCATCTACTGTAATGCTGTCTCTGGTGTTTAAGTAGTCTATGATCTCATTAACTTTCTCTCCTACTTCTTTTAGCTCTATAAAGTTTCCTTTATTGTCTCTCAGACCCATAAAGAATTTAGTGTCTGGAATATTTAACTTTTCTATTCTCTTTTTCATTTATTTTTATTACTTAGCTTAGGTAATTCTTTAACCTCCCCTTCTTCAATATAAAATCCAACTTCTCCAGAATCATCCACTATTTCGATCCATACCTGAAAATCTTCATCGTCTGCCATTTCCTCTATTACTTTGAGGTTGTCCACATCTAATAGGCTACCATCCAAAATTCTAATCACTCTGAGTTCTGGATTCATTGCCATTGCAATGCTTAATGACACCCTTAGCCTCTCTGCTCCTGATAACTGGTCAAATGGGATTTCATTATATAGAACCTTCCCATCGGAGATATTTAAACCCTCTATAGGCATCTTACTCTCAGCAATTAACTTCTCTCTTGTTGCCCTGTTCTCATTTATAGAGACGTTTAACTTTTCGTAATCTTCTACCGAGCTAATCTTTTCTAGTTCTAGTTCTTTGTATTCACTAGCTTTGTCTATAAGCGAATTTGTCTCTGTAGCTGTCTCTAACTTTTCCTTTAACTCTTGACCTGTCTTTACATCAAAGTCCTTCTCAGTATCAGCCTTTAACTTCATTAACCTCTCAAGCTCCTTCTCCATCTTAGCAATCTCCTGCTTAATTTCTTCCATATTCGCATTACAGCCTTCAATAACTTTATATTTGTCCCTCTCCTCTTCTAACTGCTCCGAAACTTTACTTACATCTATCTTCTCCATGGTGAAATACTTATCATCGGGCTTTTCAACCTTTGCTTTTGCGGTTAACTCTTTGACTCTCCTATTTGCAAATGTCCTTTCCTGATAGAGTTCTTCATATTCGGAATCAATCTCTTTAAGCTTTGTACCTATTCCTAATAGATTGGTAAGAACCTCAACCTGTTCTCTATCATTCTTGTTGGCAAACTCTAAAGGGTCAAAACTAATATTCTCCACTAATGTAGATAGTTTCTCTTGAGCCTTTGGGTATTCTGCTCCTTCCTTAGTAGTTACCTTCAAATAAGTATCCTTTTCTGTAAATGTTCTAACTATCTTAAAGTCTCCTAAATCCATCTCTATATTAGCATGATCCTCTCCTTCTCTAATAGGTTTAGAGGGAATAGCCTTTTTTCCCGCTAATGCATATAGGATTGAATCTAAAACACTTGTCTTCCCTTGTGCATTCTTACCCGTAATCTTCACCAAGTTTGAAGAAGGTGTTATCTCAACTGCTTTCAGTTTTTTGATATTCTCAGCCTGCAATTTTATAATCTTCATCTTAAATATATAAGTAAATTTAAATTAACTCCCTTTATAATCCATTCAAAGAATTTAGGTATTCTCTACAATCTACTATTCTTTCTTTAAGCTTTTCAATATCTTCATCATTTCTTTCAAAGTAAAACAGTTTCATTCTTAACTCTTCTGGAATATCCTTGTAAACCATTTGGAAACGTATCTCTTCCTCTAGCTTCTCGTATTCTTTATCTGTATCAATAATCCCTCTCTTATAGGCTTTTCTTTGTACTTCCTGATATATTAAATGCTCTGGAGTATCAACTAATGTGTAAGCTAATATTGCTTTGTCTTTGCCTGTTAGCCACATATAACCTTGCAGTTGCCAATAGTAGTCTTTATTAGATCCATCAGCATTTGCAAATGTAAATATATTCCAAGAAGTTTTAATGTCGAGAACATTATCATCCTCTATAATATCGGGAGTTCCTTTAATCCAATCATTCTCTAAGTGTTCTTTGTTCTTAACTAAGAGCCTATCAAGTTGATTCGTTACCAACGTTAAGGAGTCCTCTTCCGCATAATTACCTTTGTCTAGGTATTTATTTTCTATTTCATAGTATCTTCCGAACTGCTCTCCTATGTAGATTTCTAATAGGTTTTGTTCTGTTGTTTTAGATATCTTTGCTTTTTTACTTCTAGGATTAGTCATGAGATGTCCTAGTCCTGAAGCCCTGAACTTATGATTTGAAAAGTCGTGGTTTTTCATATAATTGTGTTTAAAAATTTATTTCTTAACTTTACCACCTAATTTCTTAACTCGCTCTTCGTATAACTCGATTAGCTCTTGATTCTCTGATTCGTATACTCCATCGTTAGCTTCTTGTAGTTTCTCTAGTGTTTCCGATCCTTCTATCCATCCTTTTAGTCTGGAAGCTTCTTTGTCCTGCATAACCTCTTCTAGTGAAGGTATTTTGTTATCTGGATATATCAGGTTTCCATCCATATCGTAAGTAGCCTGATCTGTAATAACAGCCTGTTGCATTTCTATAGATAATGGAGCGTACTTGGAAAGCAATAGTTTCAATACGGTCTTTCTAGCCATTGAGTCAAATTCATCCTCCCACATTCCATAACCTTTCTTAAATGTCTGAGAATATTTCTTACCATGATCCTTTAATTCTTCCTTTGTCATGTATAAAACTTTCTCAAAACCATTAAGGAGTTTAAAGTAACTCGCATAGCCTACTATCTTATCCGATTCTTTGTTCTTAAAATTGAACTGGTAGCCTTCTAAGGGATTATCTGATTCAATCTGTCCTTCATATATCGGAGTCGCTGAAATGGTCTTAAACTGTCCTGAGCGCGTTGCTAACTGTATGAAAGCCTTGTACCCGAACTGTAGTTGAGCCGAAGTTACTCCTGTCTTCTTATCCTTGTATGGAATTATGTAAACAAAACCCAAATTCTGATTTACTGGAAGATCCATTGCTGTCGCTGTTAAACATGCTCCAACTAATGAGTTAGGAGTACATTCTGCCAGTTGAGGATTATCATTTGTTAAAGCAGTTACACTTATGATGAACTGAGAAGCCTTGTCTTTCAATAACTCTCTTATTCTTCCCTGAACTACATCCCCTTCGAGGTATTTTTTTACTGCTAATTTATTATTACTCATATTTATAATGTTAAACTTATGTATAATATATGCTACACATATCACATATGAATGTCAAGCCCTTGTTACTTAAGCATGTGGAGTCGAACCACATAACGGCATTCTTAGGAGATATGAACCCCTTGTCCCGCTTTCGCAGTTGGACTGCCCACCTAACACTTTGGTATCCCCTTACCCCCTTGGATAGCTTAAGTGCCAATTACCTGTTAAATACATCTAAAAAGAACAACGAAATGAACCCTAGGACTAAATTAAACGTAGCTTTATCATAATTGTCATTATAAACATTGATTACTACGAAAACTGCTAAAACTACTATTACAAAACTCAATAGTAAACTCATTACATTCTCTAAGAGCCTATTTTCTTTCTGTACTGGTTCAAGACTTGATAAGATATTCTGTGTTAACTCCCGAGCCTCCCTCTTTATTTGTTTCTCGAATTCAAACCTCTGCTTGGTAAGATCTTCTATATAATCTGGAAAGTTTACGACTATTAGCTCTGCTGTTTCCTGATCTGTTATGTCTTTATATCTTCCCTGTTTAAGAAACTCCATAATCTCCTCGCATGTAGAACTTGTACACTTATTTTCCTTGTGTGCCTCCATCCATGCGTAAGCTGTCTTTATCATTTCATCTGCTTCTATGAATAATCTGTTTGACATTTAAATAATTTATAAAAATTTATATATTACATGTTTGCGAACATGTCTATCGGATGTCCCTTTGACATCGATTCTCTCTGCGCTTGGATCTCTTTGCTTCCCATTAATTCTGGATTTTCTTCCTGAACCTTTCTTCTCGCTCTTGTTATAGACTCTAATGTTGGAGCTTCCTGTAATCCGCTATATGCTAAGACATAAATAAACCTGTCTCCATCTTGCATAGTTCTTAAAAGACCTTTCTTAGCTAACACTCTCCAGATTAAAGCCTTATCACTATCTCTAGCCTCTTCATCTTCTATTAATATGTTTTTGACTAACTTATATAGTGTCATCTATTGTTTATCCTGTTTTAAGTTAGATAAGTTTCTTTAATAACTTCTATAAAGCTTTCTGCTCTCAACCCTTTGAAGTCCTCTAGATTCTTTATTATTGCCTTATATGCTTTTTTCTTTTCTTGCTCCCTGATTTTATTCAGTTCTTCATCTAATTGAACAGGGTTTATCCCACAAACAGGACACCTGCTGTGAACTTCACCATCAGAATAGTAGTACTCTATTGTTTTTAGTATCCTTTGTGCCTCCATTGACATCTCTTCCATGATTACTTATATTTTAATTTAGATAACTCCTCTCTGACAACCTCTATGGTGTATCTAAACCCGTCTTGTTCAAATACCCACTTATCAGGATACTCTATGTGTTGACTATATATCTCTCCCCCTATCTCAACATCCTCTGCACCCTCTATTTCTTCATCACATATTCTAATCTGAACCATATTCTCTGCCTTCAAGGACTTCATTGCCAACATCATTGATTTCTTTTGATACTTCTTCCATCTCACTATTTCATTATCCTTCTTCCACATATTACTTATTTACTTAATTTAAATAAAATATTCTCTCTTTCTTCTGCCCGAATCTGGTCAATTAACCCAACCATCTCGTCTGTGGTAAGTAAGATATACTCACCTGTCAAATCTCCTCCACTTGTAATATAGTGCAATATGAAGTTAAGCCACCCATAGAGGGAACGACTATAAACCATACCTGAAACATAACACTTCCCATCTGTTTTAATCATATAATCTCCAAACTTTCTTATCGTGTATTGTTTCTTCTCCATATTACTTATTATCCTCAACAAAATTAACTTTAATAGCCTCACACCCTTCATAACATTCTGGACATCTAGCAACCCCATCTACTACTGGTTCATAAATCTCTGCTCCACAACAGTTGCTAACATATCTAAGATCCAAATCTATATACCTGATCCTAGCTACTTCATCCCAAAACTCTACCCAGTCTTCATCTCGAAGATCTATAAATCCAGAGATTTTCTTAATCTTCTCAAGCGGTTGAGTAATTAAGCTCTTAACATACTCAAGATCCTTCTCAAGGATTTCTTCTATGTTGTAATAGATGTTAGAGGGCAATCTATTGCCTTCATCATCATATCCAACTGGAATATTTGTACTCATATATTTAGTGTTAATAAATTTATTAATACATGGTAACACCCTTGTTACACCTTGTCAAGTGTTTTTAATTTTTATTTTTGCCTTTCTTGAGTTTTCCCGCTCTCTTACCGCAGAATTGACATACAAAATCTTTTAATTGAGTATTGTAATAGGTAACCGAATGAGAGCATTTTTTCTTTTTCACTTCTTTTTTGTAATTAGAATTATGTCTAACTAAATACCCGTTATCATAAGACCACCGAGCATCAAGCCCATAAGCAGTTGGATTATGGATCTTGGCGTGATCTTCATCGCAAACCCAGATAACTTTTGATGTAGAACGTCCTGAACCTGCTTCCAAATGATGTTGACAGCAACTCTTGCGGTGTTCACAGACCTCACATTTCTTAATCTGGTATCCGAGCTTTTTATCATATTCATAAGTTTTCACTATTCCATGAATCCGAAGTTTTTAACTCCTTGCACATGCCCGTTATTATCTCTGATAACCTTTCCTATTGTTATAAAATCTAAACGATCAGGATGATTCTCAGCTACATATTGACCAACTACACTAGATACTATGTTTAACACACCTTCTTCAAACTCTGGAAGTATAACTCCACTCTTAAAAACCTTTTTAGTAATCTCTACTCCACCATACTCTCCTATACACTTAAACTCTGTAGGGATTCTTATAATGTCTCCATAGGGCTGATAGCAGAGAGTTCTTCCCTCGCCAACTAAAAGATTTATCTCATGAGGTGTTAAGTTTCTTAATTCTTTACAATTCTCTAAATATTCTTGAAATTTCTCTAATCTTGACTTTTCCTTTGCTTTAGGCATGTTAATTTATTTGTAAATTAATATAATATTTTATTGTATACCATAATGTACTATTTTTCATCTTCCTTACTTAACTTCTCGAAGTCCCATTCGTTATCCTCTTTCCTAAGATTGCTATATATAAGCTTTTCTTTGTGTTTAGTTTCTCTCCATTTATCTTCACTATTTCTAGCGAATTTGTTATATACATCTCTGGACATCTCAACTTCATCTTTCCATCTCTCCTGATTTAACCATGAGCTAGGATATGGAATAAACTGTTTATCGGTTTCTTCTAGTCTCCATTTTCTTAGATACTTCTTTAAGCCTTCCATAATTTCTGTTTCCTTTTTAAGAGAGGTAGCTTTTCTTTTGTAAATCTTTTCTACTTTCTGCTTTCCGATTTTCCTAGGATACTTTTCCCAGAAAATCTCAAATTTAGATATATATATATTATTATTCTTTACATTCTTCTTCTTCTTGTATATAGTGGACGCGCTTCGTTTCCTTCGTGTTTCCTTCGTATCTCTTTCGTAGTTTCCTTCGTAGTTTTTAGGGTCTTGATAAACGCTATACTGTAGCACCTTAATGATAAGTCCTCGTGTTGCCTTCGTAGTTTCTATCATGTTGCTTTCGCGAAGCCTTCGTAAAGATTTCGCAATGTCCGATTTTGAGTACTTTTCTTTCCTGTATCCTACATACCAACACAGGTCATCTTGTATGTCTTTATAAGAGAAGATGTTCTCTCCCCTTTTAAGATTCTTGTATGGAGCATGATTGACTTTTCTTAGAATATATAACCAGATCTCCCGAGTAGCAGGAGGCATTTTCATTACCTCGCTATTGTCTAATTTTCTTGAGAGCAGGATATATCCTCCATCAATTTTCATATTGCTTGGTCTCAAAATTTAAATTCTTGTACAAGGGGAGTAGCGACCAAGCAAGGACTACCCCCCTTATACAAACATTCATTTTGAAATCAATTGCTCTTGGTCTTAATAAATTCATACTTCAATATAAACACAGGTGTTACATTTTGTCAAGGATGTTTCAGAGAGGGTATATTATACTGCGATGCAGATATGTTGATATACCCCCTCTAGGAGCTAATTGCGTGGATCGTAGTATTGGTTACCATAGGTCTCGTGAATCCAACGATGACAAGGGACTTTATGTACAGCTACACAATTGTTCAAAGAATTCCCTCCCCCTCTACTTTTATTTTTACAATGATGTACATCCAAGCTCTTGTCTGTTCCTTTCTTCCCGCATACTGGACAAATATAATCTTGGTTAATCTTTATCTGTTTCTTCCATGCGTTCTTGCTCTTGTGTTTTCCAGACACTTAACACCTCCACGGGTTCTAGTTTTAGGACGATTGCACAATTAACACAAACTTCTAGCGTTCCCTCACCAACTCGCACTATTAAAAGTGCTTTGTTCCTCTTACATAATTGGCATTTCATTTCACACCTCCTTGTGTGTATCCCACGCAAATTTTTAATGAACTGAGTATGAAAACTCAAAGGGAGGAAAAAGGTAATTCTCGCAAACCTTTCCAATTTTATTTTCGTCGGCGACCTCCCTTTGGGTCTTCAATCAATACTCTCCTCTGCTGTATAGAATGCACTTGCTCTTTTTTCAAATGGGTATAATTTAAGAAAAACACAACCCCTCTTTTTCTTTCCTAATTCTGACCAACCTTTCTTTTTACTATAATCATCAGAAAACTTATAAGCACCATTAGATACATATAACTGTTTAATATCTCCATCAAAAGTATCAATCACTTGTTCGGATATTCCTTTCTTGTGATTGTGCCAACCTATATAGATGTCCCCACCCTGAATTGAATATTTACTTGCCCTGTTTTCTGGGTGCGTATCATTATACATACTGTGTCCTTGTAACTGATGTGCTGAAACTATTTTATAGTTCTGTTCTCCTATCTTTAGATTTACTTTCGTTGCACCTCTTACAATAGGAATGTTATATCTATCTCTTAACTCATCATATATTGTAGCTCCCATTTTAGAACTCCACATATCGTGGTCGCCCTCCTCAAAATAGAGGATTTTGTCCTCTCCTACTTCTTTTATCATGCTATTATTAAACATTCTTTGCTGGTTAAAACTTGCTATCTCTCCATCTTGAGCGGGGTTAAAGAAGAAACCATCAATTACATCCCCACCAAATATTACATAACCCTGTTTTAGTTGAGATATAAAAGCAATATCGTGAGCAAGTAATTCATAATCTACTTCGTATCCTCCAGCGTGAGGGTCTCCTATTAAAGCAATGACCACAGGTTCGTTTGTTTCTATTGTAATATCTATTTCACTTGGAATACCCTCTACTTCATTCCTCAAGTCCCTTCTTCTGGAAAATTCATCTACCCATTCATAAAAACTTGGTTGTCTGCCATATGTTTTCTCTCTTATTAGCTCTGGACTATCTATATTTTCATATTTAATTCGTTTGGCACTCTTAAAACTTCCATCAGAATAATATAAACCTTCTGTTTCTGGCATGATAATATTTTGTTTAATTTTAACTACTCTCCCTCTATGAGCTTATCTAATTCAGGTAACTTAATTACAGCATAATATACAGCCTGAGAAACACCATAGACTGCACCTATATTTGCTAGATACTCCTCAAAGGTAGAACTATTGTTAATAAACTCAAAGATTGTAGCGATTATAAACGCAATCGCAATTACAATTATGGTCAACTGTTCCTTTGATAATTTAATCCACCTCTTGAGCAAAGAGATAACAAAAGGTATTACCGCACCTGCGATTAGAACTTGTAAATCTAAATTTTCCATTTTATAAGATTATAAATAATTTAAATAAAACCTACTTCACCTCATCCTTGGTCTCTACAGAGTCTTCTTTCTTTTTAGATCTTCCTGTAATTGTATCGTATAAATCCAATATCCAATACAGAGGATGTTTCTTTAATTCGTTTAATTGTTTCACAGTATCTATCTGGTCAATCTTAATCCGTCTGAGTTCCTTTTCCAAGAGTTTAAGTTCCTCTTCAATCTCTACTGTGCTGAAGTTATCTATTTCATTTCTCAATCTTAGGTTAGTTTCTTCTAAACCCTTAATTTTGTCGTTTAGAGCCTTAATATTATCCTTTTGTGTAAGGATTTCTGCATCACGAAGCTCTAAGCTCGATTCTAAGCCACGATTTTCACTTTTTAGGGTGTTTATACTGTTATTAAGGGCTTTTATTTGGGCTTTTAACTCTTCTATCATTTTTGGATCTTCTAAATTTAATTTTGGAGGGTTGATGATTTTATTTTTATCAACTTTTGATCCCCAACATGCAGTTGGATCACAATTCCAATGTATAACTAAATCATTCCAATCTTTTAATTTAGGTAATCGAGTGTTTTCATTATATATGAGTTCTTTGACAAGTTCATGAGCAGATCTATATTGAGCGTCTGTTGGAGCAACTAGATGACACATTCCAATAAATGAGAAACCAAGTAAGTAATTATTCCCATATCGTGGAGTCCATCCTCTAAATCCTTTAGTGTTTGGAGTGTGCGCTCTTATTGAGCCTATGTCTCCTATCAAATATACTTTAGCGTATCCATTAACCTCCTCGGTAGTAATGATTGCATTGTATCCTATACCACCAAATCCTCTCTGTTTGTGAATGTTCCAAATAGTAGCTACCTCCTG